>Ga0209249_1002031_pt1 | contig 17429 bp, 15 predicted proteins | sample SaaInlV_200m_DNA_4_FD_184653 | JGI IMG/M metagenome (GOLD analysis project Ga0209249, IMG submission 184653) | Marine microbial communities from expanding oxygen minimum zones in the Saanich Inlet - SI037_S3LV_200m_DNA (SPAdes) (version 2) | ecosystem: Environmental > Aquatic > Marine >...
AGGATTAATACTCAGTTAGTTCATTTAGTTGATTATGGTATTGATACTGGACCAATAATAACTTCATATTCTTCGATTTTTCCATCAGATTGCAGAATTCCCCAGGATTTTGAAAGTTATCATTTAAAAAGTTTTGAAAAGTTTTTTATGAAATTTATTTCTAGTCTAATAAAGGGAGAAAGTTTTAGTCTAAAACATCAGCCCAACTACATTGGATCATATTATCCTAGACTAGAGACTAGCATAAATAGCTGGATAAATTGGAGTTGGGATAGCGATCAAATAGTTGATTTTATTAATGCATTTGATTCTCCATATAAAGGAGCATCGACATATATTAATAATATAAGAGTGAGAATAAGAAATGTGCAATTACATGGGGGTGAGCTGCCTAGTCACCCATATATGTCTGGAATAATATCACGAAAACAAAAAGGATGGATAGTTATATCTACTTCAGATAAGTTTTCATTAATAGTTGAAAATGTAGAAATTGAAGATGGTAGCAATATTATCGATAGTCTTTATGTAGGAGACAGATTTTATACAGATAATGACACATTATTAGAGTCAATGATTAATAGAGTTAAATTTGGACCTAATGGCATTCTCAAAGAAACAAAATAAAACAATATGGGAATAGCTCTTGGAACAGTTCAGTTCGGATTAAATTATGGAATTTCTAATAGATCAGGTCAAATTAAAACTGGTGAAGTCAAAAAAATTATAGATATAGCAACAAAAAACAATATAGATACCATAGATACTGCTATTTCTTATGGTGAAAGTGAGAAATTGTTAGGTAATGCAGGTATTAATGATTGGAAGATAATTACTAAGCTGCCGATTATTCCTAATGAGAATGTCAACACAAAAAAGTGGGTTAAAAAACAAATTAACAGTTCATTATTGCATTTAAATATAACCCATCTCGAGGGTATTCTTCTTCATCAAACCAAACAGTTACTTGAATCAGGAGGTAGCCATGTTTGGTCAGTACTACAGGAATTAAAGCAAGATGGTGTTATGAAAGAAAATACAACCTTTAGAATTGATAATTTTAAAAATGTTATAACTGGAAGCGCCTAAGCGTGATCCCTTACGGAAAGCAAGATATTAATCAGACTGATATAAACTCAGTTATAGATGTCTTACAATCTGATTTTCTGACCCAGGGTCCACAAGTTCCGTTATTTGAACAGATGGTCTCAAATTATTGTAGTGCAGATTATGGAGTGGCAGTTAATAGCGCTACTTCAGCATTACATATCGCTTGCTTATCTTTAGGTCTTGGAAAGGGTGATTGGCTTTGGACTAGTCCCAATTCTTTTGTTGCATCAGCAAATTGTGGATTGTATTGTGACGCAAGGGTTGATTTTGTAGATATTAATCTACAAACTTATAATTTATCTGTCGAAGAATTAGAAAAGAAGTTAATCCGGGCAAAACAAGAAGACAAGCTTCCAAAAATCTTAATCCCTGTACATTTTGCCGGACAGTCTTGTGACATGAAGAAAATCTATTCTCTCAGTCAAGAGTATGGTTTTAAGATTATTGAAGATGCTTCTCATGCTATTGGTGGTAAGTACCTAGATAAGCCGATTGGTGGTTGCCAATATTCTGACATTACTGTTTTTAGCTTTCATCCAGTTAAGATTATTACAACAGCAGAAGGTGGATTGGCAACGACGAATGATGAAAAATTGGCAGAAAGAATGCAATTGTTTCGTAGTCATGGCGTAACTCGAGACGCTAAATTGATAACAAATGTTTCTGAAGGGGATTGGTATTATCAGCAAGTTGATCTAGGATTTAACTATCGTATGACTGAGTTGCAAGCCGCATTAGGCGTTAGTCAAATGCAGAGGCTTGATGAATTTACTACTAAGCGCCATATTCTTCAAGAAAGATATGATTCACTATTAAGTGGTTTGCCAATAATAAAGCCTTACCAAGATAAAGATAGTTATTCTGCATTGCACTTGTATCCGATTCAAGTAGATTTAAATAAAGTTAGTAAAAATCGCGAACAAATTTTCAATGAACTCAGAGAGAATGGTGTTGGTGTAAATGTGCATTACATTCCAATTCATACCCAACCATATTATCTCCAGTTTGGATTTAAAGAAGGGAACTTCCCTAATTCAGAATATTACTACAGCAGGACGGTTAGCATTCCATTGTTTCATACTATGACGTTAGAACAGCAAGATGAAGTAGTGATAGTGCTAAACAATATACTTAAATAAACTATGTCTAAGATTGCATTAGGAACAGTACAGTTTGGTATCGACTATGGCATTAATTCAACAAGTGGGCAGGTAAAGTCCAGTAAAGTATTAGATATATTAAATTATGCGCGTAGTCAGAATATAAGTCTACTAGACACCGCGCCAGATTATGGGGATAGTGAACAGGTTTTGGGCGATGCAAATACGCAAGATTTTAAAATTGTTACCAAGACTCGACATTTTGATCAAGCTGTTATTAGCGATCAAGAGGTAAACCTTTTAATCAGTGATTTCAATCAATCGCTACAATTCTTAAAACAAAAATCTGTTTATGGTGTATTGGTTCATAATGCGGATGATCTTTTAAAGCTTGGCGCTGATAAGATTTTTAAGCAATTACAAATATTCAAACAACGAGGTCTGATAACTAAGATTGGTGTTTCTATTTACTCGGATAATCAGCTGAAAAAAATTATTGAAAACTTCGATATTGATCTTATTCAATTGCCATTTAATATTCTAGACAAGCGCTTAATGGATAGCGGAATTCTAAGTAAGATCCATGCCCAAGGTATTGAAGTGCATGCGCGCTCTGTTTTTTTACAAGGCTTGCTGCTGATGTCTGAACAAAATAGGCCTGACAAATTTAATCGCTGGAGTGGTTTATGGAAAATATGGCATGAGTGGTTAAATGACAACCAGATAACAGCATTGGAGGCAACAATAAGACATGCAATTTCTATGCCAGAAATATCTAAAGTATTAGTGGGAGTTGATACTAAAGATCAACTAAAGGAGATCATGATTGCTTCTGATGGTATTTTGCCAAATATACCAACTGAATTATATACAAATGATGTCAACTTATTAAATCCATCAAACTGGGGTGGACTGTGAAAGTGGTAGCATTAGTACAAGCAAGAATGGGGTCAACTAGATTGCCAGGCAAGGTGTTAAGGGCTATTGTTGGAAAGCCCATGATTGAACTCCTACTTGCTCGCTTATCACAATCTAGTGAACTGGATGAAATTGTAGTTGCAGCGTCTGAAGAGGTGAAAAATGATAAGCTACAATCAGTAGTTGAGTCTTTGAACTATAAATGCACAAGGGGCAGTGAAAAAAATGTACTAAATCGATTTTACGAATCAGCCAAATCTGTTGGTGCAGATGTTATTGTGCGTATCACGGGCGATTGCCCTTTAGTAGACCCGACACTAGTTGATGAATGTATTAGGAGTTATAAAGACTCTGATGTGGATTATTTTTCAAATATAGATCCCGCAACCTATCCTGATGGACTGGATATTGAAGTGATGTCATTTGAATCAATTGAGCGTGCAAATAATGAAACGGACTCCGAGTTTGACAGAGAACATGTGACACCTTATATTCGTAATTCTGACAGTTTTTCAAAATCCTCAATACAATATGTTAAAGATTTATCTACTCAAAGATGGTCGGTAGATGAGCCAGAAGATCTGATTGTGGTGACTAATGTATTTGAGCATTTTTCACCTAACTTATATTTTGATTGGAAACAAGTGTTGGAGTTAAGACGATCCCAGCCAAAGTTGTTTCAAGCAAATCGACAAATTAAAAATAACGAAGGAGCAACCATGGGGACAGGGCAGAAGCTTTATAAGAGAGCAAAAAAAGTTATTCCTGGTGGTAATATGCTACTTTCAAAAAGACCAGAGATGTATTTGCCTGAAAATTGGCCGGCATATTTTAGCAAGTCAAAAGGCTGTAAAGTTTGGGATTTGGATGGCAAGGAATATATAGATATGTCTATCATGGGTATTGGCACCAACACATTGGGTTATGGGCATCCTGAGGTTGATGAAGCAGTAATGAAAACAATTAAAGATGGCAATATGTCAACTTTTAATTGCCCAGAAGAAGTCTATTTAGCGGAAAAATTAATTGAGCTACACCCATGGGCAGATATGGTGAGATTTGCTAGAGCAGGTGGTGAGATCAATTCCATAGCGGTTCGCATTGCTAGAGCGTCTACTGGTAGGGATAAAATTGCCATTTGTGGTTATCATGGCTGGCATGATTGGTATCTATCTACCAATCTAAATAGTGATAAAAATCTAGACGGGCATTTATTGCCAGGTTTGCAGCCTAATGGCGTTCCTAGGGGATTAACCGGGACAACTTTGCCTTTTAACTACAATGATATAGAACAATTAGAGCAATTAATTAAAGACAATAAAGGCGAAATTGCGGCTATTAAGATGGAGGTTTCTAGGAATGAAGGTCCAAAAGATAATTACTTGCAAAAGGTAAGAGATCTTGCCACTGAAAATAACATCATCTTAATCTTTGATGAGTGTACTTCAGGCTTTAGAGAGACATTTGGTGGTCTGCAAAAAAAATATGGTGTAGAGCCCGATCTGGCTATTTTTGCCAAGGCTTTGGGTAATGGATACGCAATTTCCGCTTGTATTGGCAGACAAGAATTTATGCAGGCTGCACAACAAACCTTTATTAGCTCAACTTTCTGGACTGAACGCATAGGGCCCACTGCAGCATTAAAAACACTTGAAGTTATGGAAAGAGAAAAATCTTGGGATACAATTACTCAAATTGGGGGAGGTATTTCTAAACAGTGGAAGAATCTGGCAAATAAATATGATCTGAATATTACAACATGGGGGTTGCCTGCATTAAGTGGCTTTACATTCGATTCTCCTAACTCACTATCTTATAAGACTTTGATTACACAAGAGATGTTAAAAAAAGGCTATCTTGCCGCCAACAGTGTGTACGCCTGTACGGAGCATAAGCAAGAGATAGTTGATGGATATTTTGCCGAGCTTGATCCAATATTTGGTACCATTAAACAATGTGAAGATGGGCTGGACGTAAGTACTCTTCTAGAAGGTCCGTTGTGCCATAGTGGATTCAAACGCCTAAATTAATGAAAGTAGTCTTTCGCGTTGATGCTTCCTTAATTATGGGCATAGGCCATGTGATGCGCTGTTTGACTTTAGCTCAAATTCTAAAAGAAAATAATGCCAGCGTTGAATTTATCTGTCGTAAACATGAGGGGAATTTGATTGATAAGATTCGCTCAAATAATTTCACTGTTTACGAGTTAGGACTATCAGGTGAGAATAAAATTGATACTAAATTATCTCACTCTCATTGGTTGGGAGTAACTCAAAAACAAGATGCTAACGAATGTATTAATATACTTAAAACAGAAAAAACTGATTGGCTGATTGTCGATCATTATGCTATAGATGAAGATTGGCACCGTGAACTTAAGCCATTTTGTGAAAAATTAATGGTGATTGATGATTTAGCAGACCGCAAACATCGGTGTGATATCCTGCTTGATCAAACATTTGGCCGTCAACAAGAGGATTATTCAGCGCGTATTCCAAGAGGTTGTGAGTTATTATTAGGCTCGAAATACGCACTACTTAGGCCTGAATTTGCTAAATGGAGAGCGTATAGTTTGGAACGCCGCAGTAAGCCGGAGTTTAAGCAGCTGCTTATTAATATGGGTGGTACTGATCCAGATAATATAACGGGAAAAGTGATAGAGAGATTGCAAACTGCCAAACTGCCTAAGGATGTAGAAATTACCATAGTGATGGGAAAAACGGCACCACATCTTGCGAGAGTCATAACTGGTGCAAATAAGCTACCATACAGGTCAGAAGTTAAAGTTGATGTAGATAATATGGCTGAATTAATGGCTAATGCAGATATTGCTATTGGTGCATCAGGGGCGACGACATGGGAGCGATGTTGTTTGGGTCTGCCAACTATTCAGCTTATTACCGCTTATAATCAAGAGTTTATTGCTAGTAAATTAAATAAAATTAATGCAATTAAGCTGGTTAAGATTGATAATGTTATTGAAAATTTAGAGAATTTTCAATATTGGATGCAAAGCACTGGGGAGAATGCCAGTAAAGTCACAAATGGTAGTGGAATTAAGCGTATTTTGGGGTATTTATCATGAAAATAGCTATTTTAACCACTAAAAATCAATGGTTTGAATCTTATGCAGATGCTTTATCAGAAAAATTAGGAAATATTCCAATTTTTAATAATCATGTTGATATTAAGAGTAATTACGATGTTATTTTTGTTTTAAGTTATCACGAAATTATTCCACAAGAATATCTTAAAAAAAATAAGCATAATCTAGTTGTACATGAGAGTGCTTTACCAAAAGGAAAAGGCTGGGCTCCACTATTCTGGCAGGTTCTGGAAGGAGAAAATAAAATTCCATTCACCATGATTGAGGCGAGTAGTAAGGTTGATAATGGTGATATCTACATGCAAGAGATACTTGAATTAACCAATCATGAGTTGAATGAAGAGCTTAGAGATAAGCAGGCTAAAATGATTATGCAAATGTGTATCAAGTTTGTAAACAATTATGAACAATACAAAATTCCCGTTAAGCAAAATGGTAATGGAAGTTTCTACAAGAAGCGAGATAAAAAAGATAGTGCATTAGATATAGATAAAACTATTAGAGATCAGTTTAATCTTTTAAGGGTTGTTAATAATAGTGATTATCCTGCGTATTTTGAGTTAGACGGGAAGCGCTATATCTTGAAAATTGAACTAGATAGCTCGGGGGGGGTAGAGTTGATTGATTTTGTTGACTTAACCCAAAAGGAAGTGTTGTTGGTTTTAGCTTGGAGAAATCATGAAAATATCAAAAAGTGGATGTATTCACAAGATGAAATTTCCAAAGAGGCACATCTTGGTTTTTTAGATGAGTTGCAATTTTCAAAATCTCGACAATACATGGTTGTAAAAAAAGATAATAACTATGTAGGCGTGGTTTATTTTACAAAAATAGATGGTGTAAATAAAGAGAGTTATTTCGGCTTGTACGCCAATCCCTTCGAGAAAATATCTGGCATAGGACAGACTCTTGGAGAAGTGTGTTTGAAATATATTCTAGACTTATTGAACTTAAATAAAATAAAGTTAGAGGTTTTTAGTGATAATGTAAGGGCTTTAAAATTGTACAAAAAATATAATTTTAAAGGGATGGGCGAGAAAAGTGTTAATGATAGGCAGGTAATCTGTATGCAGTTGAATCATAATTAACGAACTAAATTACAAGTATGACATCTAGAAAAATAGAATACATTGTTGCTTCAAAAGGTGATTGGAATAGGAAGAATTTTGAAAAATATTCAAAAAAATTGCCAGGGCGCTGGCTTTTTTGTTCAAATCCAAGTGAGTTAGATAGTCTGTTAAAAGATACAAACCCTCGGTATATATTCTTTCCTCATTGGAGTTGGATTGTTTCAGAAGCTATTTTAGACAACAATGAATGTGTCTGTTTTCATATGACTGATCTGCCTTTTGGACGGGGGGGGTCGCCGCTGCAAAACTTAATTGTAAAAGGCTTCCAGGATACAGTATTAACAGCTTTAAAAATGGAGACAGGGATTGATACTGGCCCTGTTTATTACAAAAACCCTCTAAGTTTAAAAGGAAGTGCAAAGGAGATATATAAACGAGCATCGGATTTAAGTTGGAGAATGATAGCTAACTTTGTTAGTGACAATCCAGATTCCACACCACAGGAAGGCGAGGTGGTAAATTTTAAACGCAGAACGCCAAATCAAAGTTTAATTCCAGATGGATTATCATTAAATGAAACACACGATTACATACGTATGCTTGATGCTCCAGGATATCCCAAGGCTTTTATAAAGGACAATGGGTACCATTTGGAATTCAGAGATGCTGAATTAGCGGATAATGAGCTAAGTGCAAAAGTTACTTTTAAAAAAATAGACAAATGAAAGAAATAATTATTAATGGCAGGACAATTGGCGCAAAATATCCGCCTTATGTGATTGCTGAACTCTCTGCAAATCATAATGGTAAGTTACAAAAAGCATTGGACACTATAACCGAAGCTAAAGCTTGCGGTGCAGATGCTGTAAAGCTACAAACTTACACTGCAGACACCATGACGATTGATTCGGACCATAAGGATTTTTGTATTCAAGGGGGGTTATGGGATGGTTATAAATTATATGACCTGTATAAAGAGGCAGAGACTCCGTTCGAGTGGCATAAAGCTATGTTTGACCACGCAAGAAAAATAGATATCACCTGTTTTTCAACCCCATTTGATGAGACGGCAGTTGATTTGTTAGAAGATTTAAATGTTCCCGCATATAAAGTTGCCTCATTTGAAGCAACTGATTTACCTTTGATTGCATATATCGCTTCAACTAAAAAGCCATTAATTATGTCAACTGGCATGGCAAACTTTGAAGAAATTGAAGAAATGGTAGAGACGGCAAGAGGCGCTGGCTGTAAAGATTTGATTTTACTGCATTGTATTAGTAGCTATCCAGCACCAGTAGATCAATCTAATTTACTAACCATTCCTGACATGAGAAAACGATTAGGTGTTCAAATAGGTCTTTCAGATCATACTGTAACTAATACCGCTTCGGTTGTAGCTTCTGTACTTGGTGCAACTTTAATCGAAAAACATTTTATTTTAGATAGAAATGAAAAAGGACCTGATTCTGAATTCTCAATTAATCCAGTTGAATTGACATCATTATGTAAAGAAACTAAGGATGCTTGGTTATCCCTGGGGTGTGCAGGATATGAAAGAAAACCTGCTGAAGAAGCTAATATAAAATTTAGAAGGTCTGTTTATTTTGTTAAGGATATCAGTGCTGGAGATGTTATTACTAAGGAACATGTCAGGCGAATTCGTCCAGGTTACGGGTTGCCGCCAAAAATGGAAAAAGAATTAATAGGAAGAAAGGTAAACAAGAATATTGTGGTTGGAACAGCCACAAGCTGGGAGTTGATTGATGGGTAAAAACGTACTAATTGTTGCAGCGCACCCGGATGATGAAGCTTTAGGTTGTGCAGGCACAATGGCAAAACATGTTGCGTCTGGCGATAAAGTGCATGTTATCTTTATGACCAATGGGGTTGGCTCACGTAACACAACTTCTAATAGTGATATTGAAAATCGCCAAGCAGCAGCTCGAAAATCTGCTGACATATTAGGCGTTACGTCAATGAAGCATTTTGATTTTCCTGATAATAAAATGGATACAGTCTCTTTGTTGGATATTGTTAAATCAATTGAAAATGTAATTAATAAGCTACAGCCTGAGATAATATACACACATCATATTGGCGATTTAAACATAGATCATCAAATAACACATAAAGTAGTTATGACAGCGTGTAGGCCACAACCTAGTTTTTGTGTTAAAGAAATATATGCTTTTGAGGTGCTTTCAAGTACTGAGTGGCAAACACCAGGATATTTGCCATTTACTCCTAACGTATATATTGATATTAGTAATCAGATAGAAATAAAACGCAAGTCATTAGAGACATATAGTGAAGAAATGCACAAAATCCCACATAGTAGAAGTTTTGATAATATGCTAAATTTAAGTTCTTTTAGGGGTAATTCTGTTGGCGTGGATTATGCAGAAGCTTTTAAATTATTGAGATATATAAAGTAGAAAATATTGTGAAGATAGTTGCCACCATTGAGGCACGTATGACATCTTCTCGTTTGCCCGGAAAGGTGCTAATGAAAGTGCTAGGCAAGCCAATATTGTATTATTTGGTTGAAAGACTGAAACAAGTATCGTTGCTTGATGATATTGTATTAGCAACCACCACAAATAGCGATGATGATAGTCTTGTTAAGTTTGCTAATAATGAAGGCATACAAAGTTATAGAGGCAGTGAAGATGATGTTATGGGTCGCGTAATTGGTGCTGCAGAGTCAGTTGATGCAGATTTGATTGTGGAAATTACCGGAGATTGTCCTATCATTGATCCGAGTATTGTTGAGCAAACAATACAAACTTATATTAATAATAATTCTGATTATGTGAGTAATGCACATATTCGTAGTTATCCAGATGGGATGGATGTCCAGGTTTTTAGCTTAAATGTATTGAAAAAATCTTCAGAGATGACTAATAATGTTTTGGATCATGAGCATGTAACTCTTCATATACGAAACCATCCAGAGTTATTTTCTCATCTACATTTGGTAGCACCACCAGAACTATGGTGGCCAGAACTAGGGCTGACTTTGGATGAAATATCAGATTTTGAATTGCTGAAAAATATTATTGAGTACTTTGGTGAGAGCAATCGCTTGTTTAGTTGTTATGAAGCGATAAAACTACTACGTGATAAGCCTGATTGGCTTGCTATAAATCAGAAAGTAGTACGGAAAGGTGATACATGACATTTGATGTCTTAATTATTGGGTTGGGGCAGATAGGCATGAGGTATGACCTTAATTTAGATCCTAAAAGGTATGTTTATTCACATGCATCAGCATTTAGCCAACACAAGGGTTTTAATCTTGTTGGCGGGGTTGATACAGATAACAGAGATGGAAAGACCTTTGAAAGAAAATATGGTTGTGCATTTTATGATAATGTTCAAGAAGCATTGCAACAACACGATCCTGATGTTATTGTAATTTCAGTATCAACTCAGTTTCATAAACAAGTTTTACAAGATATTGTTAGATATTCAAAACCAAAAGTTGTGCTCTGTGAAAAGCCATTGTCCTACAATATTGATGAAGCTTATGAGATGCAGCAACTATGTAAAGATAATAGTGTCCAATTGTTTGTGAATTATATTCGAGATTCAGATCCCAATTCGATTGAAATTAAAACCAAGATTGATAGTGGTGAATATGCCGGTTTGTTAAAAGGGGTGGTGTGGTATTCCAAAGGTTTGATTCATAATGGCTCTCATTTTTTGAATTTATTGGAATACTGGCTAGGTCCAATTAAAGAAAGTCGCTGTATTAGTAAAGGCCGTTTGTTTGATAATCAAGATTCTGAGCCAGATTTTTCTTTAACATTTGAAAAAGGCGATGTTGTATTTCTTTCTACTAAAGAAGAAAATTTCTCTCATTACACAATTGAGCTAATTTTTGAAAATGGGCGTCTAAGATATGATCAAGGCGGTGAAAAAGTGTACTGGACCCCTGTGCAACAGGATCCGAACTTACCGGCATATAAGGTTTTATCACACAGCAGTGTTGATTATAACGCAAGAAGTATGAATAAGTATCAGTTACATGTTGCCAATGAATTATGGAATATGCTGAACCAAGAAACTTATGCATTATGTTCAGACATAATGGCAATAACAACTCTGGAATCTATTGAGAATATTATTAAGGAGTGTGAATGAGCAATTCAGTTTTAGCTATGCATGGAGGTGAAAGAATAATAAAAAATCCTTTACAAATTTATAATTCTATTGGTGCAGAGGAAGTTGAAGCTGCTAAGAAAGTTGTTGAAAGTGGAATATTGTCCCAATACTTAGGTTGTTGGGATGATGATTTTTTTGGTGGTCTCAAAGTTCAAGAGTTTGAGCGTGAATGTGAAATTTATTTTGGAGTAAAGCATGCAATCACAGTTAATTCATGGACTTCAGGTCTAATTGCTGCAGTTGGTGCAACTGGAATTGAGCCAGGAGATGAAATTATTGTTACACCATGGACCATGTGTGCAAGTGCAACAGCGATTCTGCATTGGAATGCAATCCCTATTTTTGCTGACATAGAGTCCGAAACATTTTGCTTGGATCTTGCCTCAGTTGAAGATAATATCACGTCTAAAACAAAGGCAATAATGTCGGTAGATATTTTTGGTCATTCTGCCGATATGGATGGTTTGACGTCTCTAGCTCAAAAGCATAATCTTAAAATTATCTCGGATACTGCACAAGCGCCAGGTGCTTTCTACCATGGAAAATATGCCGGCACATTGGCAGATATTGGTGGCTACAGCCTAAATTATCATAAACATATCCATACAGGTGAAGGTGGTATTCTTGTTACTAATGATGATGAGCTTGCTGATCGTATGCGACTAATTAGAAATCACGCAGAGGCCGTGGTGGAAGATAAAGGGGTTACAAGCCTTAACAATATGATTGGACACAATTTTCGTCTTGGTGAGATTGAGTGTGCAATCGGAATTGAACAGTTGAAAAAGTTAAAAGAACTTGTCACAACTCGACAACGAGCTGCAGAGCGATTAGCTGAAGGATTGAAAGACCTGACTGGATTGCGTTTGCCAATTATTAATGATGATTGTACTCATGTTTATTATGTATTTCCATTAATTGTTAATGTAGATAAATTGGGAGTTTCTAGAGATTTGATTATTAGGGCGCTAGAAGCTGAAGGTGTGTCAGGATTGACATCGGGATATGCAAATATACATCTGTTACCAATGTACCAAAAGAAAATTGCATATGGGTCTCACGGATTTCCTTGGACTTTAAGAGAGGCACGACAGAATATTAACTACGCAAAAGGAATTTGTCCAGTTGCTGAGAAACTGCATGAAAAAACATTTATTGGTCTTGAGATGTGTTTATATGAAATGTCGGATAATGATATTAGTCTTGTTATTAGTGCATTTATAAAGGTTTGGAATAATGTTGACAGTCTAAAGACAAAGAGTCTTGAATTCACATCATAAGTGCAACACTCTTTAGTTGAATTCGCCAGTCTATAAATGAAAGAAATATTATTTAATGATCTTCCTAGATATATAAACTGGATAAAACACACATTGTCTAGAAGAGATTTTGCCATTAAATATAAAACTGAAGAGGAGGTAATTAGGGAATATGATAATGAAAAGTGGGGAGGTTTGCTTGAAAAGGTTAAAAAATCATTAAATCCGTCTTTAGAGGAAGTTGAAATAGAGTCAAATAGTTTTGATCAAGTATTCCCCTTTTTTATTAAAGGAAAATTTTATCTTGGTTTAGGTAAGGAGATAGCAGACGCTCACTTAGAATTATATAGAAAAACCATAAGCCCATATATTAATCAGGCAAGCTGTTTAGTAGAATTAGGGGCAGGTTTTGGATCAAAAATATTAAATTTATCGCAGTTCAATGAGTTAAATGAACTGCCTTTATACGCTGCTGAGTACACAAAGAATGGTTGTGAGTTGATTTCCATATTATCAAAAACAATTAACAAGAAGGTAGGTATTGGGCAATGTGACTTTAGAAAATTAGAGATTAGTGGTATTGAGATCCCTAAGAATGCAATCATATTTACGTCATATTCAGTTCATTATGTTCCACATCTCTCTAATGATTTCATTAAGTTCTTATCAAATCTAAATCCATTGGTAGTTATACATTTTGAACCTTGTTACGAGCATTATTCTGTAAAGACATTACATGGTTTATTATGTCGACGCTACATAGAATCTAATGATTATAATCGTAATATTATTTCTGTGATTGATAGCGCAAAGAATGATAAGAAGATTTCAGTAAAAATGAAAAATAATATAATAGGTAGTAATCCCTTTTTACCAATTTCAGTGATTGAGTGGATTATTGAACAATAAGCTTATTTTATTGAATGCTTGATATTTTATATTCATTGGTTATATTATTATGATTGGCATAATTTCTCATGATGCAGGCGGTGCTGAAATTCTTAGTAGTTACGTTCTTCATCAGAAGAATTTAAAGTTCTCTTATGCGCTAGAAGGCCCTGCAATTAATATTTTTGAACAAAAATTAGGCAGTCTTAAGATTGAAAATTATCAAAAAGTTGTTAAGCAATCCTCAAAGATTTTATGTAGTACTAGTTGGGAATCAAATTTAGAGTTTAATGCAATAAAACTCTCTAACTCATTTGGAAAGTACTCAGTTGCTCTTTTAGATCATTGGGTTAATTATAAAGAGCGATTTATTAGGCTAGATCAAATTATATTACCTAATGCTATATGGGTATCTGACTCTATTGCTAAAGATTTAGCGGAGAAAATATTTACTAACAATCCAATTAGGCTTATTAATAATTTTTTTTTGGAGGACATTAGGAAAGAATTAAATCTAAACCGTTTGTCCAATAATATTGCTACCACTTCCTCTATATTATATGTTTGTGAGCCAATAAGAAAACATGCGCAGTTGCAACATGGAGATGAGACATATTGGGGATATACTGAAGAAACAGCATTGCGTTACTTTCTTTCAAATATAGATTCTCTCAGATTGGTGTTAGAAAAAATTATAATTAGATCTCATCCATCCGAAAGTAAGAATAAATATCACTGGCTACTTGATGAATTTAGATTGCCAATAGAATTTAGTAATGGAAAATCTTTAGTTGAAGATATTTCCGCTAGTGATATTATAGTTGGCTGTGAGTCTATGGCATTAGTGGTTGGATTACTAGCTGAAAAACGTGTTATTAGCAGTATACCTCCGGGTGGAAGAGGTTGCTCTTTACCACATCGAGATATTGAAATTTTTCAAAACATAGTGCATAAAAAGTAAGTTATCAGTGAAACTTGGAAGTATAAGAGTTGTTATATAAATATTGCTAGTTTTCATATGCAGATTTATAAGAATTAATGGGTAGATGAATTGAACAATAAGAAAAATTTATTAGTAACTACAGCAATTGAAGAAACATGGGGCAATGGCGAGGATGAAAAAATAATTTTTCTTGGAGGGTGGTGCAAAGAATACAGCGCAAAATCTTCATGGGATGGACGTAAAAATGCTGTAGTAGATTTTTATTGTAGAGATCGAAATAAATTTGAGATAGATCATGACTACCTTGAACAGTTTTATGAACGATTACTTGCTTCACTTACGATTACACTAAATCATTATCATAATGTTGATTATTCAATTAGATACTGGAGGATTGTTTTAGGGCCATGGTTGCTAACCTATGTACCAGCTGTCTGGAATCGATGGGAGAGTTTAAGAATTGCATTTGAAGAATATGAATTTGATGAAACTATTTTATTAAATCCTGATATAGAGTATGAAGCGCCATCATCTCATCTAAATGCAATGAATCTAATTGCTAATAGTCATCTTTGGAATCATATGCTTTATGCAAGAATATTGAAAGTTTTTTATAGTAAAAAAATTAGGTTTGTAAATAAAGTTTATGATAGGACTGACTATTCTCAGGAATCTGTTCACAATGTAAGAAAAAATACACTTAAATATACAGCAGCTTCTTGGATAGATAGGCTTTTAGGATTGATTCAAAATAATCATAAAATTGCACTTGTGACTAGTTATTTTGATCTAAGATCTTTGGTAAAAATTTCGTTAAAAATTGGACAAATTCCTAGGCTATATACAGAGTTTGACAAAGTTATTAAAATGCCAAAAATTCTTTCCTCTAGTAGAAAGTTAACTTTAGATTTAATGTGTCAGAGCCAGTTTGAAAATTTTGTAAGGGATAATGTTCTTTTAGATGCCCCCGTTCCATATATAGAGGGATATCGCGTAATTTGGAGTAATGCACTTCATCTGCTACCAAATTGTAAGGTTATTTTTGATGCAAATTCATATTGGTACAATGAATTATTCAAAACATGGTGTGCAGAAAAAGTGAACTTAGGAGGAGTGCTAATCGTTTCGGAGCATGGAAGTTCGATCCAATCTAAATACCAGAGCTTCTCTCACGAGTCAAAAATTTCTGATATTTATGTGGTGTGGCGAAAGGCTTTAAAGAAAAATCAAATTCAACTGCCGCCTAATAGGATGGTTAATCGGAGCAAAGGAAAAAGCAATGGAGCGCATCTTACAATTATCGGTGTAGAGTTTTCTTTATATGGAGCTCGTTATTGCTCCGGTACTATAAGCACTTTAACACTCGATGATTACCATCAAAAACTAGAATTCATAAATATGCTTAATTCTAATATAAGGGAACATGTCAAAATTCGTCAGAAAAACACTGGGAATTGGGGAATAGAACAACGTTATTCTGACAAGCTAGGAGAAGAAATATTATCATCATCCCATAATCTACTAGAGGCATTTAATGACTCTAAAATAATAGTTTGCACTTACCCAGAGACAACATTTTTTGAAGCAATATACTCAAAAATACCTACGATTTTATTATATAAAAAAGAGTATTGGGAGTTACATCCAGAGTTTGATGATTTGGTGAAAAAAATGAAGTCGGTAAATATTATATTTTCTGATCCAGTTTCTGCATCTAGTCATATTAATAGAATATGGAACGATCCAAGATTGTGGTGGGATTCACCAACGGTTATAGATGTCCGTAAAGAGTTCTTTGATCAATGTGGCCGTGTTGATGGAGATTGGCTGGATCAATGGAGTAGGTTTTTTAAAAAACAACTACAAGGTTAATGGTAACATTAATGTCTCTTTTATGCTTGTATAGAGATTAGATTTTTTATGTAATTGTGGTTTTTTGTATTTTAATATAAAGTGCTTATGCGTTTACTTTTTGTTGCTCAAGAGGCAGGGGAGACCCCAAGCGGTGTTTTTACAATTCTAAAAGAACTTTGTAAAAACTGGACTGCAAAAGATCAAATATTTTTATTAGCAAATAAATCTTACAGAACAGAAGAAGAAATAAAGCGTAAATTTACTGACATTCAAAAATGTAAAGTTCTTTTATTGCCATTTAGAATCCCGTTTGAAGTGTCTTTGGAGATTAATAAATTGTGCAAATCAATTTATTTTAAATATTTCCTAAAGATTTTGTTATGGTTCATGAGGTTGATTTATGCACCTATTGTAATTTTAATATTGGCGATATGGTTAAAAGTAAAAAGAATCGATGGTATTTTAAGTCACAATGGAGGATGGCCCGGAGGTGAGTTAAACCGATGGATAATTATTGCCGGAAGACTAGCAAGAATTAAGAATAATTATTTGATTATTCATAACATCCCCGCATTAAGAAAAAGATGGTATCAAGTCCCATGGAGTTTTGTTAGAGATAGAATTGTATCTTTATCATGTAAGAAGATTATTACAGTGTCTAAATCTTGTAAATTAAGTTTAGAGACGAACACTCACTTTAATAAGGATTTAGTTGTAATTTACAATGGTATAGAGACAGAAGTAACTAGTTCTCCATCAAAAATATTACATGAAAATTTTGCATTATTGCAAAAAAATAATATTTTAAAAATTGGGTTTATAGGTGAGTTAAGTCAGCGTAAAGGTATACATATACTGTTAAAAGCTATGGCGCTTGTCAATAGAAAATGTGAAGTTATTATCGCTGGAAGTGGAGACGAAGAATATAAAAAGGAATTACTAGCATTATCAAAAAAGTGTAAACATAAAGTATATTTCCTTGATTATGTAAATAATATGTCATTGGTTTACCCA
>Ga0209249_1002034_pt1 | contig 17393 bp, 8 predicted proteins | sample SaaInlV_200m_DNA_4_FD_184653 | JGI IMG/M metagenome (GOLD analysis project Ga0209249, IMG submission 184653) | Marine microbial communities from expanding oxygen minimum zones in the Saanich Inlet - SI037_S3LV_200m_DNA (SPAdes) (version 2) | ecosystem: Environmental > Aquatic > Marine >...
GCTTCAGGCCGCTCTTCTCAACGCCTGCCGCGATCGCGCCCAAGTACTCGTCAACCGTCTCCTCTTCGGCACGGCGCGTGCGCCGGAACTCAACCCCGTCATACCCCCACGAAGCAGCTCGACAACACATCTCCTCGACGGTCTGTCCCTGCTCACAGAAATTGCAGTGCATGATAATAGGTGGTGCCATCGTCCAGTTTCCTTTGCAGCTTACGCGGTCGCGTTCACAACACCCGGCCTCGATGCGGGTGCTCCGGTACCATATACGTCGCGCCTCCGTCGGCGAACGCCAACGGGACACAAGTCTCGACCGGCACTATGTTGAACATCGGTCGCCACCAAGCCGGAGAAGCGGCGGAACCAGCCGCCGTGTGGCTGGTCATACTTCCTCGTCGGGCTGGGCCGGCAACAGACCGGGGTTTTGGCAGTGTACCGTTGACAAGCGAACACGGCGCCATGACCCCAAGATCACCAATACATGCTTGAGATGGAGGATAGTCGATGAGCGAGTATGCAGTCGTCGAAGTCGAGGCAATGGCCGTTGCAGACGAGACCATGAAGCAGCTCCCTAAAGGAGCGTTTCTCACGGTGAAGCACAAGAAGCGCCTGAACACCATGACGATAGGCTGGGGAACGATCGGGATCGTGTGGGCCAAACCCGTGTTCGTGGCCGCAGTGCGCAATACCCGGTACACCTACGACCTCATTCAACGGGAAGCCGAATTCACAGTCAGTCTCCCGAACTTTGGAACGTGTCGTCAGGAACTCGGATTCTGCGGAACAAACTCCGGGAAAGACGTAGACAAATTCGCCAAGACCGGGCTCAAGGCCCGTGACGCCCTGAAGACAACGACGCCTGTAATCGACATCCCCGGGCTTCATTTCGAGTGCAAAACACTCCTCAGAGCCCCCATAGCCCCGGAGCTGCTGGACTCCTCGCTTGCAGATGTGTATCCCGACGCGGATTACCACACGTTCTATTTCGGCGACATCGTTGCTGCCTATCGGCTGGAATCGCAGGGCGAGTAGAGGAAGCCCGGCAACGGACCCGCACGGTGAATCCGGAAGCCCCCCGCAGTATAGTGCCTGCCACGCACACGTTGACGGCTCCCATGGTACCGCCACTGGAGACCCCTGGCATGCACAGCACACGACCTTACTTCGGCGCGATGGCCGTTGCCTTCCTGCTCCTCATGTTGCCCCGGCCCGTGAGATCAGAAGAGACCGGTCCGGTCCTCTACTGGGCGTTCGAGGGACGCTCAAGAGACGTCGCAGTGGACGCCACCGGGAACGACCATGGACTCCTGCTTTCCGGAACGAAGCGCGTTCCGGGCGCCATCGGTGGTGGCCTGCGTTTCTCGGGCGATATGTCCAGGGCACACACTCCCCTCGCCAACGACCTCCAATCCCCGACAGCGGTCACCGTTCAGGCGTGGGTCCGACCCGATGAGTTCCGGAAGGGTGTGGAGGGGGCCGGAGTCGTCTACGCGGGGAACTACCTCATCCGGATCACCCGGGGAGCCCCTTCTTTCCATGTGTTCACGACCGGATGGAAGCCCGTTTTGGCCAAGGGAACGTTCTTGCCCGGCACATGGTACTGCCTCGTCGGCACCTATGACGGCACTGAGATGCGCATCTATGTGAACGGTCAGCTGGCAGGCTCCTCGCCTCGCGTCGGCTCGATTCCCGCGAGCGACCGGCCTCTGGTCCTCGGCCGTCAGGCCAACGCGTTCGAAGGAACGATTGATGAGGTCAAGATCCACAGACGATGCCTGTCGGCGGAAGAGATTAGATCCGCATTCGCGGCCGATCTCGCGAAGCAGAAGTCAGGTGAGACGTGGGTGTCGCCGCATGTCGGGCGCAAAGATGCACTCGTTCCCCCTCCTGAACTGGCCATCCTCGCCGCCACGCCGCTACCCACGGGGTCAGTGCCGATGCGGGCCGAGGGCGTCCTCGCTCTTCGGCAAGCGCCTGCGCAACAACCAACGAGTCCATCGGGTGCAAGACATGGGTTGCGCATCACCCCTTGGCCTCCGGATGATACGCTGGGCTGTTTGTGGCGCCACGTGTGGCCACTGCCAAGCAGTCGCGCTGGGTGGCGAGCGTTGACGAACGCACTGACGGAGAGCCAGGGGAAAGGACAGCACGTCGCGCTCCCACTCCCGATGCACCAGGTCGCCATGAACAGTGTGTGGAACCGCTTGGAGCCTTTTCGCCAGAACATCGGGGCCATCGTCGTCTGCAACGGCATGCCGGACACCCCGCGCGCGCTGCTTGCCTCATGGCGCTCATCCGGCACACCCACCGACTGGGCCGAAGCCTGCACGGCCGCTCGGAGCAAAGTCCCCAAAGAAACGAAGGTCTTTCTTGCTCGAATCCCGTTGCCGGAACACGAGGACGACGAACAGATGCGCAAGACCATGGAGGCCATCCGCGGCAAAGCTCAGGGAATCCACGTCAGCCTGAGCACTCAGGACGCTCCTGAAGGACGCATCGAGTCAGCTCTGCAGCGGGTCCGTTCCGAAGCCCGGCGTGCAGAACTCAAGGTCTGCCTGGATGCCGAGGGTTGGGAGAGTGACACCCCGGTGCTGCGCGCCGCCTATCTCCTCCGCCTGCTGGCAATCTGCCAGGCTCTGGACATCCGCCTGACATGGTGGCCTGCCAATGGCTCAAGCAATGCCCTGCTGGACGCCGATGGCAACCCAACCAGCCTGCACGACGTGATTCAGGCGTGGCAGCGTACTGTCGGCCCCGGTAAGAAAACGCAGCTGGCGACAGACGGCAACATGCGACGGCTCACATGGGAAGACAGTGATGGCATCCATTACATGGCCTGGTGGCGACCCGATGGTAATGTCCTCAAGATTGGGCGGACGGACTCCACATTCCCTCGAAGCACAAAGGTCGTCGATCCGCTGTACGGGCGCACGATGGCTATCCCGCGGGACATGCCACCGCCTCTGTGCGCCTGGCCACTCATCGCCCGCCTGCCCGGTCCGGTGGAACCCGGCCAATAGCCAGGACCAGAGCTGTTTCATTCTGGCAAACAGAGGCGTCCGCCTGCTCGTGCCGCGCACCGCCTCGAGGCGCGTCTGATCTCGGTCGGGGGTCGCCCGACGTACTTCGGCCTCTTACTGTGCTGAAAATGAGACAGCCACGGGCAGCCTCGCCCCATCACTGGCTTTGAGGATTTTCTGCCTGTATCGTAAGTGGGCCTGCGAGTCCGAATGGTGGCCAACGGGGCAGGACACGTTCCGCCTGCACTCGACCCAGTGGGGACACGCAACGCGACCGGCTCGACGGCCGATGGAAGGTATAGACGGCGATGGGGAACATCATCAAGCAGAAAGTGGCCGCCGGCATCTGCTGGATCGAAGTGCCTGAAGCCGACCTGAGGGTTCTCTGCGGCTGCCCCGCCAATGCCGTCAAGCACCTCAAGCGACGCGGCCTGATCGCCGCCCGGGAAGAACAGAACGTTGCCTTCGAGACGGGCCCGAACGCCATCCTTGTCTCCGATGTTCTGCTTCAGAACGGCGAACTGGCCAACCTGGCCGAGTTCCCCGTGCTGCACATGCTCTACAAGCAGGGCATGGCGTTACCGAATCATCCCCGCAACACGGGAGCCCGTCCGTTGCTCATCGGCTCAGAGGATCAGATTCGAGCCCAGATGCTCTATATCTACCGCGGCAATTACGGGCTTGTCTCCAAGGAAGAAATTGAGTCAACCGGAGTCAGTCAGGAGGAGGCAGAGGAAATCTACCGCCTGAAGCTGGCCATGTCGTTCAACAAAATCCGCTCTACGGACACCTTCCTGGATGCCGTCACGGTCTATGACCAGCCCGTCGAAGTGATGAGCGGAGTCACGGTGAGGCGCCGACGGCTCAATGTGTTCGAGTTCACCTACGATGGCGAAACCGAGACAGTAGACCTGAATCTGGGCACGGACGAAGCATACGAACCGGCTTTCCCTCTCGGTTACCACCACATCCCGCGAGAGTACTTCGCCGTTCTGCATGCAGGCAACGGCGATGGCTGGGATATCAACCGTCCCACCATCGCGAGCATACTGATGTTCCAGGGGCGGATCTATCTGGTCGATGCAGGTCCCGGCCTTCTGGAGCGCCTGCGTTCCCTCGGAATCGGTGTCGCCGAGATCGAGGGAGTCTTCCACACTCACTCGCATGATGACCATTTTTGCGGCTTGACCGCGCTGTTGCGCTCCGATCACCGAATCAAATACTACGCTACCCCTCTCGTCCGGGCTTCGGTGACCAAGAAACTGGCTGCTCTGCTATCCATAGAGGAGGCCAAGCTCAGCGATTTTTTCGACGTCCGAGACCTCGCGCTCAATGCATGGAACGACGTTGAGGGAATGCAGGTCCGCCCCATCATGTCTCCCCACCCGGTCGAGACGACCGTGTTCACGTTCCGGGCGCGACAAGGGAATCGCTACCGAACATATGGGCACTTCGCCGACATCATCGCCCTGTCCGTGCTCGAGAGATTCATCACCGACGATCCCACAAAACCCGGCGTATCGCAAGAGCTTGTAGACCGCACGCGCGAGGAATACCTGACCCGGCTTGACCTCAAGAAACTCGATGTCGGCGGAGGTCTGATCCACGGGAATGCGGAAGATTTCCGCGAGGACCGCTCCAGCAAGCTCGTCTTGGGGCACACGTCAAGCGGTCTGACCAATGCACAGAAGGAAATCGGCTCCGGTGCGCCATTCGGGTCCATCGATATCCTGATTCCTTCCCAGCACGACTACGTTCGGCGACGGGCAAGGGTGTGTGCACTGTCATGCTTCCCGGGCATCCCGGATTGGGAAATGGAAGCGCTTCTGAACCATCCGATCATCACGTTCAACCCGGAGACGATTCTCGTCCGAATCGGGGAAAAAGTAGGCTGTATCTATCTCCTGCTCACGGGAGAAGTGCAGGCCCTCCATGGGGACAAGTCCGGGGGCGCCGTACGGTCTGCCGGAGCGGTGGTCGGTGAAACGGCCGCGTTGGGCAGGACACCTGCGGGCGTAACCTATCGCGCCATTGGCTTCGTCCGGGCCCTGGAGATTCCAGCGGAGGTCTACCTCAGATTTGTGAGACGGAACGGCCTGCTTGATCCTCTCCGCAAGCTCCACGAGAAACGGGGACTTCTGCAGCGCAGTTGGCTCTTCGATGAAGCCATCGCCTACCCGGTTCAGAACCGTATAGCGACATCGATGAATCCGCTCGAGGTCGGCCCCGGACGCGTGCAGGTTGACCCAGCGACCCCGGCCATCTATCTGGTTGATTCCGGCGAACTGGAACTACGCCTGGACGGCCAGCCTCTGGAATCCCTTCGAGTCGGGGACTTCTATGGGGAAGACGAAGTGCTCTACGGTACCAGCAGTCTACTCCAGGTTCATGCCATCGGGACGGCCCTCGTCTATGCAATCCCGGCCGATGCCCTCACCGACGTCCCGGCCGTGCGTTGGCACCTGATCGAGGTCCGGGAACGGCGCATGCGAATGATCCTCAAACCAGACACGGCCAGTGCCCCGATCTTCCAGTGGCGCGAAGAGTACTGCATCGGTGTCCCGGAGATGGATCAGCAACACCAGTTTCTGTTCGAGACCGCCGCTCGGGTCCAGGCTACCGTTGAGTCGGGTCCGGAGAAGGGCGACGTCGCGATGGGCCTGCAGCTAATCCTGGCGTACGCTGAGACCCACTTTGCGGATGAGGAGGATCTCATGGAACGGGAAGGATTCGCGGGGTACAAGGAGCACTGCCTCAGGCACCGTCATCTCATCGAAGAGATCACCCGGTACGCCGCTCGCCTGGATGCGGATGAGCGCAAAGTCGACCGCCGGTTCCTTGTGTTCCTCAAGGAGTGGGTCCTTGAGCACATCCTGACGGAAGACCGCCAGTACGGCACCGCACGCGACAACTGACCCCATGCAGAACCCTCCGCGGAGAACCCGCGGGGGGCGTTCCAGGTTCACGGTTCAGTGGTTCACGGCTGTTTGCCGGGCATGACCAAGAGGGTTCGTCCTCCAGATTGGGGGCTATTGCCTGTTCCGAACCGTTGAACGGTGGACCTGCCAGCAACTGTGAACCCCGATGCGAAGCCCTTCTCGCGGCGGCCCATCCAAGAGGCAGGTCAAGGCACTCGCGCGCCGACGATCGCGATCTGGACGCGACGGTCGAGACTAGGCCACACCAGACCTTCCCCCTCCCACGCCAATCGCTCACCGGTAAGGGCATTGACGGCATCCATACCCCGACATCCGGAAAGCTCGTCGGTCAGGAAGAGCTTCGCGTCAACAGGCTTCCCCGGGCCCTGGGCGATAAGCAGCAACCCCTCGGGTTCCTTCCGCCGGTAAGCACTCACGACCACCTCAGCAGGTGCAATGTGCAGCCCGGGGGCTTCCTGCCAGTACGGAAGAAACTCCGAATCAGCCACCCCGAAGGAGAGCTGGACCGCTTGCACGCGACGCAGGAGGTCCTGCGAGTCGCGGTTCATCCACTGGGGAAGGCAGATGGTGTCATGCAGGAGCGGGAAAGCAAGAAACTCAGCCCCCGGCATCTTCTCTTCCTTGTTCTTCTGAAACTTGACCAGTGTTGGCAACACGAACGCGGGGATGCCATAGGGTTGCGGAGCCAACTGGGCCCTGAACTTGGCAGCGGTGAGGGTGCGCAAGTCTTTCCGGTTGTATTGCTCACCATTCAGGACCAAGTCTGAGAACGCATAGGTCGTCACAAAGTGGTTCTCAGAATTGTGGCTGTAAACCAGCCCCTTCTCACCGTGCCGCTCCCGGACCAAGGCATAAATGCGCTTCTGCAGCGCCCGCGTGGCGAGCAGCGGGTACCGCCCGGGTGCGCATCCGTGCTTGGGGCTCTTGCAGAACCGCGGGTTGGAGCAGTCCAGGTAGACGCCGTCAGTGCCGGCACCGGCCATTGTCCGGTCGATGGCGTAGAGGAGGAAATCGGCCCATGTACTGGCCGCACAGACCGTGGCACAACTCCCCGTTGTCAGCGTGTTCTCGCCATACGGATCACGCCGCCATTCCTTCTCCGCCAGTTGGTACTCGGCTGTCTCAGTCTGGGTCTGGTTGAGCGCGTAGTAAGACACGACCGTCCCCCAGTCCCCGGTACGCAACGTGTCGACTTTGGTCCGGAAGTCCTGCGGATCCGTCGGGAGATGACTGAAGGCGCCAACATGGTTGTTCCAGAGAACTGCGATGTTGCGGCAACCGGGAGTGGACCAGCGGCGGCCACGAGCAAACGCAGGAATATTCAGGGCGCTGACGAACATAGGACGCCAGTCGCGCCAACCGGAGACCAACGGTTTCACCGGCGTCGCCATGAACCCGAATTCCAGGCGTAGCGGTTCACTGAGGACCGTTGGTTCGTCAATCAAGCGGATCGTCAGGTCAACACCGTCACCAGTCCGACTGAGATCAATCGCGTGCGCTGCCCCCCGTGGGTGCCAGTTCCAGTCGCTCTCGCAGAACCACGCCAGACCGCCACTGGCGTCGCCAACCCAAACGTAAGGGACGAAAGGCAGAGCCTTCTGCCAGCCCACCGCACCTCCAATCCCACCGGCATCGGACAGGTTGCTCCAGGTCCCATTCGCGTGATGGAAGAGTGACACCGATGCGAACGGAATGCGGATATGGAGTTCCTCAACGACCGTCGGCGCCGTGGGAGTGAGCTCAAGCGACAGTAGCATGAACCCATCAAACTCGACCCGCTGAGTGATCCTGCCGGTCAGCTCCCCGAACATCCCCTGCCACTCTCGGACAATCTCTGCCTCACCCTCACTGGTCCGGGATGAGCGTTCTGCCTGAAGCGTAGAAGGCTTGCCTGCAACGCGCCCAGCCATCGCCACCGGTGCCCGCAGCAACTCCCTGCCCTGCGAGACGATCCGGCTCGGCAGAGGCCCTTCCGCAAACTCGTACTCGCGTCCCCACATCGCAATGCCGTCCTCCCGGGCCTGCAACGGCGTCCAGGGCGGCAAGACGCGGTCCGTCTTCCCAAGGTCATTCCCAACCCAGTCAGGTCTCTGCGGGACGAGACAGTCGGTCAGTTCACCACGACGCAGGACGCGCCCAGCCGCCGTTCGCAACGTCGCGACGACTTGAGTGACGCCCGGACCAATCGCTGCATAGGGAAACGACACCCCGGCGAGGCCGCTCTGCCCGGCGACGGCGGAACCGCTGACGAGGCTCTTCCCCCCCCGCGAGAGCTCCACGCTGATTGAACCGGGGGCCGAGCCCAGCGCACGGCGTGCTCCTCGGAAATCGCTCTCCACCACAAGCTCACCGCACCTGAACAACGGATATGCCTCGATTTGCAGCTCAGAGCTCGGCTGGAAAGGAATGTCCGCCGGGCTCTGCACAGCGGTGGACGACGTGGAAGCGTCGTGAATGTGCTTGACCTCTGCCGCAAGGAGTGGCCGATTGAGAATCAGCACATCATCAAACCATGTCGTCCCGGCTCCCTCAGGCCCGCCAAGGGAGAACGTCTCGGGGATAGTTTCAGGCAGAAAGACGGCGCCCCCACATGCTGCCACCCGCTCCCCATTCACGTAGAGAAACATCTCCGTGCTGGCCAGAGTGGAGCTCCAGGTGGCCGCCACATGCACCCATTCCCCGGGAGTCGGCTTGAGTTCGTTGCGGAACGCCATAGACCGGCCTTCCTGCGGGTCGGTCTTCTGACCGTTTGACGTGTAGAACAGGAGCCGGCTCCAACGTCCGTACTTGTAGAGCATCATGGCGTTGAGTGACTTCCCGCCAAAGTTACCCGTGGACGCCCGGAACAAGTAGTGGAACTTGTCGTCGGAGAACAACCACTCGGGCTTGATCCACATCATGATCGTGCCCTCGTCCGGGACGACGTTGTCCTTGAATGTGTATCTGAGCAGCGTCAAAGGGTCGAGAATTGCCGCTCTGCCTCGCACTCCACTGCCAAAGCGGACGGCTCCATCGATCTCCGCATCCGGGGCCCCGACTGCAGTAGCAGCCACGCTCTCCCCCTCAAAGGGGGCGAAGAAGAGGACATCACCCTCATCCACAGCCGAGGCAGCAAGGGACATGGCCCCCGCCAGGATCAAAAGCGTTTTCCGAACCAAGACCATCGACCTTCTCCATCACAATTGCCCTAAACTCAGGGCTGCCGCTTGCGCTTCATCCGCAGCACCTTCCTGGCAAGGTCGTCTCCGCCCTGGACAGCTCGCGCCTCTGGAGACGGCTCAGTGGGAAACTCGAGGCTGTTCGGGATGCGATCGCTGGGAGACGGCCCCGGGGAGCGTTCCGAGGGAACGTGCTCAGCGCGACTACCGGGCCCAACCTCTCCGGCCACACTCAGTCTCTTTCGCAGACGTCTTGACAGGTCTCCTCCTGCCCGGCGGATCATGTGGCTCCCAGAGCGACGCTCGGAGTCCGAGTCTGCAAGCGTCTTCTCCCCCTCAGCAGCCGGAAGACCCACGTGGACATTCACCTCGACAGCATGATCCAGCGTCGGCTTGGCTACCCGCTCCCGCTCCAGCTTCCGACGCATGAGATTTCGGGTCCGCTCGGACAGAGGCATTCGGTGTGGCTCCGCCAGTTTTGGCCGGTTGACCACATGTGGTAGGAAGCTCTGGCCACGTTCCCGGCGGGGTGCACGGAAAAGGACCAAAGACTCGCTCACGGATTGCCCGCTCAGGATACCATTGAGAATCACGACAGCAGCTTGACGACTCTCGGGCTTTCCTGCTTCTCCGAGCTCGATATTGCGGACATGATACGGCGTGATCGGTCGTGACGTGCAGTTTGGGCAACCGTCCTCGCAGTCACAGGTCAGTAAGTGGTCGAGGGCCACCTCCAGAATCAGCTCGAAGCGCTCGAAACACTGTTCTGCATTCCCGATCCCATGCAGGTAGAACTCATACCAGAACATGGCGTTCGGGGACGAATTTCGCGCTCCTACCGACCAGTCGAAATCGTTCCCGTCGCTGGTCAGGAAAAGAGGCAGAATCTTGCTTACACAGAACAAAATCCCCTTGAGTCCGGCTTCCGTGTCCATCCCGTGTTGGGAGACGGCCTTGATCAATTCCGGCGGCGGAACGAGCCAGAACGACATGGCCTCGTAGGCGATAGACGGCTGATTCGTGGGGTGCTGAGAAATGCGATCCAGAGTGTAGAAGCGAACGCGCTCGTAGAGTGGCGTATCCAGCACCGCATAGACCTCTCCCAAGCACGCCTGGGCAGTCCCCAGAACTCGTTGATCGAGGATCGCGTCCACATGATCGACCGCGGTACCGGTCAGCGGATCCGTGTAGTAAGACAGTTCAACCTGCCTGACCCGGACGAGATTCCGGTCGGTGTCGTGGTCCACAAGGACGTACGTATTGCCGTACTTCAGGTAGACGGCCCCCTCGTAGAAAAGCCGAAGCCCCCGGAATTTGTCGACTCGATCGATCACCTTCCCCGAGTCAGCGTCCAGGACAACCGTGCTTTCGTCACCATACCCGCGCAGCCGGACTTCGAGGGCAGGCGACTCGTTCGCCGAATGATACCATGCGTTCCTGCCGCAGTAGACCTTCCGATGTTCGTCAAGGACCTCCAAGGCCAAGGGGGCCGCATAGCCAAACCGCTCGACCTCAGCCACAGGGATCGGCAGTTCAGCCGATGCACAGCGCACGTGCCCCAACACCACAAACGGGTTATCGCGATCCACCACGACCCGCTCAAGCGGACGCTCGAAGACATACTCGGGATGAGCCATCACGAACTGGTTGAATGGCGTATCCACACCAACAAGGAAGCACACCGAGTCCTCCCGTGCGCGCCCTGCCCGGCCTGCTTGCTGGAAGAAGGCATTGAGAACCCCGGGGTAGCCCACGATGATACAGGCCTCAAGCATCCCGATATCGATACCGAGTTCGAGAGCCCGGGTTGCGCTTACCCCAAGAATTTCCCCTGTGCGCAGGCGGTGCTCCATCTCCCGGCGTTCGGCAGGATCGTAACCTCCTCGGTACGGAATAACGCGCTCAGCCAGACCGGGATGGGATGCCTGAAGGCTCTCCCGGGCATACCGGTAGATCATCTCCGCGGTCGTGCGTGCCTTGCTGAAACAGATCGTTGGTGTCTTCTGCCTGATCAACGCCGTCAGCAGTTCGTGGGCTTCTACGTTCGCACTCCGCCGACCGCGCCATAGCCGTTTTTTGATGCGCGGCGGGTTCCAGAACACATACGTCCTGGCGCCAGAGGCGCTGCCGTCCTCGTCCACCACCTGCAGGGGGCGATCGGTCAGCGTCTCCGCCAGGCCCTGTGGATTGCCCACGGTGGCAGAGCAACAGACAATCTGTGGCTCCGCTCCGTAGTGAGCACACACCCGCATCAGGCGGCGGAGTACATTCGCCATGTTTGCCCCAAAGAACCCCGTGTACGTATGCACTTCGTCCAACACAATGTATCGGAGTCCACTGAGGAAACGCTGCCACCGGGCATGCCCCGGGAGAAGATTCGAGTGAATCATCTCGGGGTTGGTTACAAGCACGCGGCCGACATCGCACGCCTTCCGCCGTTCGGTCGCCCCTGAATCCCCGTCGAACGGCCGAGCAACCAACGTTCCCGGGGAAGCCGCTTCCGGAAGCCTGCCGACTGCGGCATTCCACGTTGCCGCCTGGTCTCGAGCCAGTGCCTTCAGGGGGAAGACCAGGAGAGCGGTCGCCCGGACGTCAGCCGTTAGGGCCTCCAGGATGGGAATCTGGAAACAAAGGCTCTTCCCGCTGGCCGTTCCCGTCGTCAGGAGGACATCCAGTCCCTTCAGCATGGCGTCTATTGCCTTGCGTTGGTGGGAGTACAGGCGGGAAATGCCGAGGGCGTGGAGGAACGGTCTGACCTCGGGGCTCAATCCCTGAGGAATTTCAGCCCATTGCGGGGCTCGGGCAGGAGTCGTGTGGATGTGCGCAATCTGCCCGGCATAGTCCGGCGAGTCGCTGATTGATTTGAGGAAACCCTCGACGTCCATCAGCCTACCGTAGACTCAGAAGTAGCTGCTCGGCTCTGTCGACGAGGCACTCCCCCGTCCCCGGTGCGACAGACGTCCGGGAGTACTCCGGTGGATCGTTGTCATAGAGGCTCACGCCATATCCCCCAAACTCGTACGCGTTGCGCGTCGGCACATAGCCGATCCACCCCAGCGAGTACCCCACCACCAGGGTTCGGGCAAACGGCGAGCGCCACTGCAAGGCCAGGGACAACTCGGTGAACGGCTCTCCCTGCCAGAAAACCACGGCCATGTCATCGCTCAACCGCCAAGCGGTTATCTCCACCCGGACACGATGGTCCTCCGAGTACCGGTGCGGAAGCTCAGCTGACCACCGCTCGGTCGCAAGAGCGGGTTCCCGGAGGGGCACCACCTGGGTCCAGGCATCACGGGCCGCATCAGCCAGGCTCTGCCCCATCTCCTCTACCCTGGCCACATCATTCGTGATGGCCTGGTGCGGATGCGTATCGCCGCAAGCGCCCTGGAGGAAAAGCGCAGCATCAATCCCGTCCGTTGCACCAAAATGCCGAATGGAGGCCCCGGGATATTCCGCAGTGAACAGCCTGTTGGGGGTGGTGAGGATCACCGGATGGGCAGCAAAATGGATGATCCCGCCACACCAGGCGCCGGAAAGAGGCGCAATACGCAGGACGGTCACCCGTGGGTCCACCGGCCCGGACGGCGGCGTTCCGGGAGCCTGCCCCAATTGCCGGAACTCGCCGTTCGGAGCAATTGAGCGCCGGTTGAAGGAAAGGCCCGGTGACACTGCAGCAACGGAAAGCTCAGCCGGGACCATCGCCTTGCATGCAGAAACAGCAGCTTCGACGATTCCCCGGCGGAGCTCACACACGTAGGGATCATCCGGGCTCCCTCCGAACATGTAGGTGCAGTCGGGGCCGTTGTGGTTGTGGGTCGCGGAGACAACCAGGGCCTCTCCCGGCATTCCTGTGGCCGTGCTGAATTCCTGACGAATGAGGTCCACATCGGGCCATTGCAGGGCCAGCACATCGGCCACACAGACGACGTGGACACGTGTCCCGTCGCTCAAAGCCAGAGCCCGAGCCCACAACGGATCGCGGACCCCCTCAGCGACTCGCCCCTGCATCGGCTTGTGACTGACGGGGAATGCCCCCATCGTGGTCCCCGGAGGCGGAGTGATGTCAATTTGGGCCATCCCGGCCTGAAGCACTGAGCACATGGGGTTATGCCTCCTGCGTCCGTTGCGAGTGCTCAGTTCCGGGCCCTGAGAAGAGCCTTGGGATCCCGAGCGAGGAAGGGGGGTATGCCGCGGATGTCCACATAGTTATCTTCGCAGACAATTCCAGTCGGCTTGCTCAGACGGACGCGCCAGACCTCGTCCTCGGCGACCGTCCGGACGTCGGGGGCACACATCTCGGGCAGCGTGATGCGGTCTTTCTCCCAGACCTGCTTCCCGGCGGCGTCAAAGACAGTAGCCTTGATGGCTTCGCCTTCACCTTCACCGTAGAACAGCAAGCCGAACTCTCGTGTGCCTGCCGGGACCAGAAAGAACAGATCGCCGGCCGCACCGATGAATCGCGTGGGCAGCTCCTCGCCTGAGACAGCGACAGGATGGGAACCACCCACCACGGCAGCCTTGTTGGGCCCGGCGTTGATCGGCAGGTGGTACACACCGGACTCCGGCGCCTCGAAACTCAGTTCGGCGGTCGCCTGAAAAGGAACAGTGCCAACCGTGATGCGCTTGCCTGATGGACTAACCGCCACCACCTTCATGGGACGCCCGCCGTACTTGCCCACCTGACCGTGCACAAACGTCAGGGAAACGGCGTCTCCCGCCTCAGCCGCGAAGGCCAGCATTCCAGCCTTGCGGATGAAGGCAGGGCGCGGGTCCGGGACGGCCTCGACTACGACATCGGCGGGAACAAACGTTACCCCGTCCAGTGCCATCGGAGCAATCTTCTTGTAGACCCGCGGAGGAAACGTTGCCGTCAACCAGTCGCGGGTGAGTTCCTGAACGGTTTCCTTCTCTCCGCGACGAATCCGAAATGTCCCCGTGACGCTCTCCACACCGGCCCCGCCAACCCAGTCCTGGTAGTCCAGAAACGGTCGCTCAACCGGGTCGTTGAGGGTCATTTCGCCGAAATCGACACCACCGACCGACCGGCGGCAACCAGCTTGGGCAACCATCACGATGGGAGGCTTGGCAGGATCGTCTGTAGCCGGGGAGTCAATGACACAGTTCTCAAAGCGCACAGCCGCCCCGGCCACCGGCTTCCGGCCAATGCTGATCGCCCGTCCCCGAGATCCCTCAAAACGGCAACCTACGACATCGATCGCACCGCTCACCGCGTCCGCTTCGTTGTTGCCTGTGATAAACGCGAAATCTGTCCGATTGCCGTGGCGGGAAACGCAATTCTCCAGGCGTATGGAAATCGGGGCCGAATCAGCGTGAAGGTTGGGAAGGTAGAAAACATAGCCCGACCCAAAGTTGTTCTCTGCCACACAATTCCGCATGACACAATTCACCAGCTCCTCGGTTGGGTGGTTCGGCTCAAAGTCAATCCCTGCCGCCGGCGGCGTTCCGCCCGTGTCTTTCATCACCGTGTCCTCAATCAGTAGATTCCGGGCAGAGATGACACTGATGCCCTGGCGGTAATTGCGGTCGCAGATCACTCCCTTGATCACAACGTTCTCGTTGGTGACACCACGTTTCGCGACACCAAGATAGATGCCGTCGCCTCCGCTTAGCGCGAGGGTCAGACCATGTACTTCGATATTCCGGGAGCTCCTGATCGAGAGGACGTTGCGCCACTCCGCACGCGTGTACAATTCAGGGTTGTCATAGTCGGAACGGTGCATGCGCAGCGTCGCGCCAGGTCCACGCAGAACGACATTCTCCTTGAGTGCTATCGTGAACAGTGAATCGTTGCGCCCTTTGAACTCTCCTCGCTTTGCCTCGACAACCACGCCGTCCTCAAACACGAGCGACTGATTACTCTCAAGGAAAATCGGCCGAACAATCCACGGGCGCCCTGGGTCGTCAACGATGAGCTTGGTAACACCTGAACGTACGGCAGTCTGCAGTTGCTCAGTGGCATCGTCGGCCGGACATCCCCACCATGACGCCTTCGCTTCCTTCAACTCGCCACTCCGGACCTTGGCCACCAAATCCGGGCGCTCCTGAGCGCTGCAACACGCTCCCAGCAACACAAACAACACTCCGACTGTCCGCTGACTCAATGCTCATCTCCTTATTGTCGTTTTGGAGCGGAAGGCATCCGGCCCCATGGGCACCATAGAAGGTTACTGGAACATGCCGTGCAGGTCAATGTCCGACCACTTGCTTACGCTCCGATCCACTTTGCCTTGCTGGCCGTCGTCCCGGCAGGTATAATCTACTCAGTGCCGGCTCTGTCCCACGTCGCCAATCGAACGAGACTCGTGTGCACAATAATCCCGCCAAAATGTCGTTATCTGAGACAGAGCCCCGCCAGACGACACGTCGATCCACACGGTCCAGGAAAACGCCGGCAATGCAGAGCTACCGGTCTCGCGCCAGACACATGCAAACCAGCCTGTCCGTCCTTGCGCTCATCGCGTTCGTGGGTACAGCGTTCGGCCTGGGTGATATCGTGGAACCGTTTGAGAGCAAGACGGGCCTCGGCCCGGCAAGTGCCGTCGACGAACTCGTCCTTACGGCCCTTGAGAAGCAAGGGATCAAGCCGGCGCGACGCTGTTCTGACGAAGTTTTCCTCCGACGTGTCGCCATCGATGTGACGGGGACAATCCCGACGGCCCATCAAGTCCGACGCTTCCTGGCCGATCAGCGCCCCCGGAAACGGGCGCTGGTCATCGACTCCCTGCTGACTCATGGACTCTTCGCCGATTACTGGTCCCTCAAGTGGTGTGATCTGCTCCGGGTGAAGGCTGAATTCCCGATCAACCTCTGGCCCAACGCCGTCCAGGCGTACCACCGGTGGATCCGAGACTCGATTGCAGCAAACAAGCCGTACGACCAATTTGCTCGCGAACTGCTCACCTCCAGCGGCTCGAACTTCCGCGTACCCGCCGTCAACTTCTACCGGGCCATCCAGGGGAAGGAGCCAGCCGCAATCGCCACGGCCGTAGCGCTGACGTTCATGGGAACACGGCTGGGAACGTGGAGTTCGGACGACCGGGTCGATATGGAAACTCTCTTCTCACGTGTGGCCTTCAAAGGAACGGCAGAATGGAAAGAAGAGATCGTTCATCTGGACCCCACCCCAACCAAGTCTCTGATGGCCACACTCCCGGGTGGAGAGCAAGTCAGAATCAAACCGGGGAAAGACCCGCGGGTCGTCTTCGCAGACTGGTTGATCAGCCCTGACAATCCCTGGTTCGCACGCAACATCTGCAACCGAGTCTGGTCCTGGTTGATGGGACGCGGAATCATCCATGAACCGGATGACATCAGAGCAGACAATCCTCCGAGCAACCCGGAGCTCTTGGCATTCCTTGAGCAGGAGTTGGCCGAGAACAACTATGACCTCCTCCACCTCTACCGACTTATCCTCAACTCCCGAACATACCAGCAATCGTCCATCCCCCGCAGCGACCATCCCGAAGCAACTGCCCTGTTCGCCCACTACCCCGTGCGACGGCTGGATGCAGAAGTGCTTATCGATGCCCTCTGTCAACTGTTTGGGTCATCAGAAAACTACTCGAGTCAAATCCCTGAGCCGTTCACCTTCATCCCGCAGAAACAGCGCACGATCACGTTGGCCGACGGCAGCATAACAAGCCAGTTCCTCGAAATGTTCGGACGGCCGGCCCGGGATACGGGGCTCGAATCCGAACGCAACAATGCCCCCACTGATGCACAGCGACTGCACCTGCTCAACTCAACCCACATCCAGAGCAAGATAGAGAAAAGCTGGGCCGTCAAGGGACTCGTAAAACAATCAAAGGGCAAGCCGGACCTGCTCGCGCGTGCAATCTACCTCCATGTGTTATCACGACACCCGACGGCAGAAGAACTGGCTGTAGTGCGGGACCACGCCAAAGACGGTTTTGTCAACAGGAGGTTCGTCGCCACAGACCTGTGCTGGGCGTTGATCAACAGCAAAGAATTCCTGTACCGCCACTGATCAGGTGTGCCCCGGTGGGCAAGGAAGAGTTACCATGAAACACAAACAACTCGCAGATGCACTCTCCCGACGTGACGCCCTGAAAATGGGACTTCTCGGGACTGCCGGTTTGGGTCTCCTTGGAAGAAATGATCTGCTGGCCAAACCAGCTGGAACGCAACCGCGGGCGAAGTCCGTGATCCAGATATGGATGTGGGGCGGTCCTGCTCACACGGACACCTTCGACCCCAAGCCGGACTCGGGCGACGACTACTGCGGCCCCTTCAAGGAG
>Ga0209249_1002037_pt1 | contig 17381 bp, 13 predicted proteins | sample SaaInlV_200m_DNA_4_FD_184653 | JGI IMG/M metagenome (GOLD analysis project Ga0209249, IMG submission 184653) | Marine microbial communities from expanding oxygen minimum zones in the Saanich Inlet - SI037_S3LV_200m_DNA (SPAdes) (version 2) | ecosystem: Environmental > Aquatic > Marine >...
CATCCCTGTCCACTCTCAACAGCACAGATTGAATATCCACTTGTTTTGAGAATAATATCAACAGTAGACCTGATGGAGGGGTCGTCATCTACCACCATTATTTCCTTATTCATTTTTCTACTCCAATTAAATTACTATTTCTCACTTTGTCTGATTGGGAGTGTAAAATGCACACTTGTCCCGTGTCCGGATCCCTGACTTTCAGCCCGGATAGATCCACCATGATTTTCGACTATTCGTTTGCAGATGGTAAGGCCCAACCCGGTTGAGGAACGATCAGTCCTTGAATCATCTGCCTTGTAGAATTCTTCAAATATACGTTTTTGCTGCTCGATAGTCATTCCAATCCCTGTATCTTTAATGGATATCTCTACATTATCATCCTTCAGAAAACTTTCAAACGTTACAACTCCATCTCCATTTGTATATTTAATTGTATTGCTAACAAGGTTATGAATTAATTCTTTGATCAACATTCTGTCTGCCTCAATGTCAAGAGGCGTGGTCGTATTGTTCACGATTTCAATCCCATTCTCTTTGAATACAGATGATAGGCTTTCAATGGTATTCCTGATTTCACTTGCGAGATCAACTTTTTCAACTCTTAACGAGACTTCGGGTGAATTCAATTGTGCAAGTTGAAGTGTTCTTTCTGTCAGATTTCTCATGTAGTCGACATTATTCATTATCAAATCCAGCATTTTCTTAGACTCGACATCCTCAGTTCGTTCAGCGACCATTGGCAAAAGTGCTACAAGAGGAGTCAGGGGTGTTTTCAAATCATGACTGAGTTGGTTGACAAACGCATCCTTTTGTTCGAGAAGCTGTTTAATTTCCTCTGTTCTTTGATCCACACGCTCCTCAAGCTCAAGGTTCATGGTTGCTAACTGGTCTTGCAATTGTTTGGTACGTAAGGCCGCTCTTACCCGGGCTCGTAATTCGAATGAGTCAAAAGGTTTTGTGACGTAGTCTACAGCACCTAGATCCAGCCCTCTGACACGGCTTTTATTGTCATCTGCAGCAGTAAGGAAAACGACCGGAATCATAACAAGTTCGGCATCATCCTTCAGGATCTGACAAACCTCAAATCCGGACATATCAGGCATGTCCACATCCAGAAGAATCAAATCCGGCTTTTCCTGTCGAGCCGACTCCAGTGCGCTTTTTCCATCCTCTACGCAGAGAACTTCAAGGCCTTCCTTTTTCAGATGAACTTCGGCAATAGCCATGATTTTTGTGTTATCGTCTACAATTAAAACTTTCATGTTTTATAATCCATCCTGCATAACTGGTTACTCAGAGAATGCTTTCTCTATTCTACTTTAAAAATGCTGCAGTCTCTCTGTTAAAAGAGCTCAGGCTACAATTTGAGATTCTCAGGTTTGTACCTTTCTGCCTTGATCCGCTGCATGGCAAAGTACTTCAAACTCGTCCAAAGCAGTTGTGCAGGTTTCAATATCCCCAGCTTTTGCCGCCTCTTCCAGTGTCTTTGCTACCTTAGTCAACATTGGGTATCCATAGCTGCCTCCTGCGCCTTTCATCTGGTGCGCTAGCCGTTGTAGACCTTCATGGTCACTACTCTTTAACGCCTTGCGCATAGACTCTGTATCTTCTTCCAACCCGGCAACAAACTCATCGATGAGTACTCTCAGATCTGAATCATCTGCATATTCGGAATAAATTGTCTCTGTCACATCTTGCTTTGTCTCTTTAGATGCTGTTATTTCCGGTACTGATGTTGTCGATAATTGCCGTTTTTTTCCGTTACTCAGGTTCCTGTCTATTGCATCGGCAAGCGTCTTTTTGTTGATCGGCTTGGATACATAATCGTCCATACCAGCCTTAAGGCACTTTTCGCGATCGCCCTTCATGGCATTAGCGGTCATGGCTATTATCGGGGTTTTATGATTCAGAACGGCTGAATTCTCATCACGTATGGTACTGGTAGCTTCATAACCGTCCATCAACGGCATATGGCAATCCATCAATACCAGGTCGTAATCAAATTTCTCCAACAAGTCGACGGCCTCTTTGCCATTAACAGCGACATCCGTATGGTATCCAAGTTTCTTTTCCAATATATGTAATGCAATCTTCTGGTTGACAACATTATCTTCTGCCAGAAGTATGCGAACACGTTGTTTATGATCCTCAGAGATAGAATATTTGGTAACTATTTGACCGGTTGTATCTTCCCCATCACTTGCAGTTTCTCCGGTAACTATCCTGAGACAATCCAGCAGCAGTGATTGCTTTATCGGCTTATTCAGATATGCCGCAAATCCCAACTCTTTAAAATGCTCTGCATCCCCTCTACTACCAACAGAAGTCAGCATCACAAGGATCAGGTTCTTAAATTTTGGATCTGCCTTGATATCCTTGCAAAGTGATTCTCCATTTACCTCAGGCATACTATAATCAAGCAGGGCAATCTCAAATGGATCTTTATTATTAACAGCTTCATACAGCTTCTTCATGGCTTCCTTAGCAGAGATAGCCTCTTCAGTCCGGCAAGACCAGGATTCGAGGTACTTGCTAAAGATGTTACGATTAGTACCGTTATCGTCAACAATTAATACCCGTTTATTTTTTATGTCTCCCAGATCTGTTGGAATCGGCTGCTGATCATAAGGTTGTTTTTCCATCACAGCTGTAAAAAAGAAAGTAGAACCTTCCCCCTCTTTGCTTTTCACACCGATTTGTCCTCCCATCAATTCAGTAATTTGTTTAGAAATTGCCAATCCCAGTCCGGTGCCGCCATACTGCCTGGTAGTAGATGCATCTGCCTGAGAAAATGATTTGAACAGACGATCCATACGATCAGCAGGTATTCCTATGCCGGTATCTTTGACATCAAACCGTACTGTGACATGAGATTCTGTCTCTTCCACAAGAATTACATTAATTTCTACTTTTCCGCTGTCTGTAAATTTGATGGCATTTCCGGTAAAGTTAATCAAAACCTGCCGTAACCGTCCCGGATCACCACGCAATAGGGACGGTACTTCCGGGCTCACAAAATAGGATATTTCCAGACTCTTCTCATATGCCTTAATGGCAAGGATATCAATGGTACTCTCCACGGCAATACGCAGATCAAAATTTATGTTCTCTAAATCCATTTTCCCGGCCTCTATCTTGGAGAAATCCAGGATGTCATTAATGATGGTAAGTAGAGAGCCTGTACTGTCTCGAACAGTATCTGCAAATCCACGCTGTTCATGAGTTAACTTTGTGCCTAGTAAGAGATCTGCCATGCCCATTATACCGTTCATTGGTGTGCGTATCTCATGGCTCATATTGGCAAGAAACGTACTCTTGGCTGTATTAGCAGCTTCTGCTGCCTCTTTGGCAACATGCAGTTCTTCTTCCGCCCGTTTTCTTTCCGTTACCCTGCCCAATTGTGTAGCAAGGGGAGATATGATTTGCAGTAAGGATTGATCCGGTTCTAACTTTTCTGAGGAGAAGAACTCTAACACTGCTACAACTTCGTTTCTTTCCAATATGGGGAAAGCAAATCCGCTTTTAACTTCAGTGCTTTCAGATAATCTTGCCCTGGGGAAATTAGGATCCTCTATTAAATCTGAAATCCACAAGGGTTTTTTGCTTTCCAAAACCCGTCCCGGCAAGCCGGCACCTTTGACAAATGTTGTAGTTTCAGTATCTTTCATAAACTCTTTATACCTCTTGTAATGATCGAAATACCATAGGTCAGTAGGTGTCATATTACCTTCTGCGTTCAACATGTATACATGTCCAAGTGAGAAGTTTGTAAACTCGCATACTTTGCCAAGACTGGTACGCATAGCTTCTTCTAAAGTAAGTGCTTCATTGGCGGTGACTGCTACTTCCTGCAATAGACGAACAAGTTTCGCCTCCTTACGTAATGCTACTTCTGCCCTTTCCCGCGCATCTTCAGTATACCTGCGTGAAATACCTATGCTTAACACATTTGAGAGTTTACGCAGAAATGTTACTTCGTTCTCCACCCGCTTGTGGCCTTCCCGGAGATAAAGTACTAAAACTCCGAGCAGTCTCTCTTCCTGCATTATGGGTATGTTGTAGAGTCCATGCGGTTTCATACCTTCAAAGCGAATATCGTGACGATCGTCTACACAATCAGAGAATTGAACATCACGCTTCTCTGCCGCTCTGCCGCACATACATTTCCCGAAAGGGACCTGTGCGCACAGCGTCTGTAGTTCTGGTGCAAGATTGTGATTTGTGACGAGTTTCAGGGTATCTGTTTGTTCATCTAAGTCAGTGAGAAAGATACCTCCACGGGAGAAAGAACCCAGCCATGGCAGAGAATCCAGTATCATATTCAATGACATTTTGAGAAATTCTTGTGTATCCAGAGTTTGATGCGTCAGGTGCATGACTTTGCCGAGGATCTCTTCTGTAATAGCGATCTTTTCTGCCCTTTTTTGGGCGTCGAACGCTTCTTTCATCTTGACCAGAGCAATTTTTTCACTCCTTTTAAGCGCTTCTTCTATCCGCTTGCGTCTTGTAACGTCTTCATTAACTGAAGTAAAGTGAGTAATATTACCATCACTGTCTTTGACGGGCGAAATAGATGACTGTTCCCAGTAGAGTATACCGTTTTTCTTTTTATTGCAGAATTCTCCATGCCAGTCACTACCGGATTTGATAGTATCCCACATTTTTTTATATTCTTCGAGGGGAGTCTTTCCGGATTTTATTATGCTTGGGGTTTGCCCAAGTACCTCTTCAGAAGTGTAACCGGTCAATTCTGTGAACTTGGGATTGATATATTCAATCTTGCCTTCATAATCCGTAATCATTACTGAAGTGGGGCTTTGTTCAACAGCACAAGATAAACTTTTTCTTTCATTAATTTCTTTAGTAAGTAGATTAGTCATCATGTTAAAGCCGTTGGCCAGTGCTCCAATCTCATCTCTCGACTTAACTTCAGCTCTTTGCAAAAAGTCGCCTTTTGCAATTTCTTGTGAAACCCCGGTTAATTTTTGGATAGGGTTTAGAACCCGAATTCTCAACCACTGAATGAAGAGAGCGAAAACAAAAATTGTAGAACCAAGAATTATGTAGCCGATCCACATACCTCTCTTTGCAGTCGCTTCCATTTTCAACACGGCGACACTTGCATCTCTACTGGATAAATTTGATATGGCCAATCCTGTATTGATTGCTTCTGTTGCTGCGTCAAACCAGGCTGCAGCGCTAACCGGATACTCTATCCCTTTGACTTGTTTAATAAATATCCAGGACTTGTCTGTTTCATAATCAAAATCAAGAAAAAATGGTTTGTAAACAATTACTTCTCCTGATGCCAGACGGATATTTCCTTTCTTTCCTGAAAGAATCTGCTCTTTAGCATCAGGATAGTCTTGTTTTATATTATGATGTGATATGTTCAATCGCTGCATCATTCCCCACTCTTTCACTTTATCCGGGTGGTGGATGTAGAATCCGTTCTGATTAGCTAATATATAGTCTTCTCCTTTTTCAATTTCTATGCCTTTGTGTAAAAGAGAGGAAGTATTTACTGACAAATTGAATACTACTATACAGCTTTGCTCTCCGTCTGTATGAACGGGTGTTGCAAAACGCATAACAGGTTTATATGGTGTTTCAATGCTTCCGTGTTCTATGTTGAGATCAAGCGAAGATACATAAATACTTCCTAATGGTAGATTTATGGAATCTGTAAAATAGTATCTGTCACTCTTGTCTTGTAATAGTGGGCCACGAATTATTTTGCTGGTATCACCATCAAAATTAACACGCACTCGCTCATAACCGGAATTATCCAAAATCCTAATCTGTCCAAAGACAGTTTTTATCTGAGAAAAGGAGCTAATTAGATTTTCAACAGAAATCAGCTGCTCAGATAGTTGAGTATTGTCTTCTTCCCTCAATGATCTGGCTAATGCGACCACACTCTTATGCTTGCTCATACTCAGCAGATCAGTAGATATTCCATGTAAATAATTACGAAATGTCAGAATTCTTTTATCAATTTGTGTTTCAGCTCTCTTTTGCTCTTCTTCTTGCCTCTCACTTGCCGAGAAAACGTTCTCCCTTAAAAGCTGAAATGATTGCATGAATTCTTTTTCAAATGTCTCTATAGCCAGTTTCATTCGACTTGAAGTAGTTGGAAACTTTTTTAAAGCTATCACTTGTCCTAGAGATTGGTCGACTACTGAACGGTAGCGTTTGATTTCTTTGGTTGTCTCATCAGAGAAACGTTTTCCGGATGCAATAGCATTACCGACAAGAGCCCGCTCTTTTCCTGCATATTCGCATAACCTTGCAATATTGGGGCGCAGGACGCTATTTAAATAGAGTATCGTCTCCTCTTCTCTTTGCGGGGTAAAGGTGGTATCGAGCAAGTTGAATTCATTATTAATATTAAGGGTAACGATATCAATCCACTCATCTTTGGAAATGCCTCTGTTTTCGATTCTGGGACGGGTAAGCGTATGGGCCTCATAACTCCTGCGCCACGTATTCAGTCTTTCAACAAGTACTTTATCCTTCATGATACTCAGAAGCTTTCTTATCTCTTCTTCAGCCTGTGAGACTTCGGAATCTCCCTTCTCTGCCATTTCAAGAAATGTTGAAAACAGGGGCGATGAATTTCCTTTGTCATCCCCTATTATCGTAGCGCCATAACCACGTTCAATAGCTTGCCACCCAGTTGCATTATTCAGGTGAATGACAATTTTATTCCTTATAGTATATTCATCAGATAGTTTTTTCGTTTTGAAAGATCTTCTTATTGACATTCCTGACAGCGTAGTCAGTACACATAATAAGATCACCGAAACAAATAGTGTTTGATATTTTAGTGTTTTAAATTTATGGGTCTTCATAGCCTTTTTTGCCTGATTGTCTTTTATAGAGGGACGGACAATCTATTCATCATTGAATATACGTGACAAAAGTTAATAGTTTATAGATCTGGCAGTGTAATGTCATGTTCTCCTGCAATCTTTTTTGCAAGCATTATACAGCCTATCTTTGCCGTCACTCCAGCGTAGCCAACGTAACACTCTATTAATTTTTCTGTCGCACTGTTGCCGTCACCCTCGAAGCTTTCTACAGTACCGTTATCAAGAACCTCTAATCCGGCCTCTTTTGCACCGGCCAGGGCCTTTTCGGTTCCCAGCACTCCAAATTGCCGTTGAACAATTGCCGTTAATATTGCAAGATAACCGTTTTGGTTACTCATTTTTCTAGTCCTCTTTTCTGTGTGAATTTCAAGATTTAAACCCAGGTGCCCACTTCTAATTCCCGAGCGGCCTGCATATATATTTCGATGTCTTTGTCAATTATAGAACCATGTTGCGGGCATATTCTTTCTATTGCTATTGTTTCTAATTTATCTAATGCGCTATCTAATGCGAGTTTTGATCCCAGATATGGTTCTGTAAAAGCTTTAAATGCTTCGAGATAATTCTCGTTTGCGTATAGATTCCAATCTATAGAGAATCCCCCGAATATATCGCTTGAAAAGACCGTCTTTGTCTTTTCGTCGTATGTTACCATTGAACCCGCAAAGTGTACGTAAGGGGTATGCACAAACGTTAAAATTCTGCCACTTTTTAATGAAAATGGTTCGCCGTCTTCAACAGTAATCACCTCAGAAATCGAGTCATAATATCTCATAAATGGCGCCGCTCTGGTTGGTGTTATAATCTTTACCCTGGGATTAGCTATCTCTTCAAACAGGGGTATCGCGGCACATATGTCAGGGTCCTGGTGATGAGCGACAATGTAGTTGATTCTCTCCGGTTCCACAACTGAACACACTTTTTCCTTCACTATGTTAAAATGTTCCGGTGCTCTCGAACCGGGATCAAAAAGTATCACATCTTCTCCATCATCCAGAATATATGGATTATTGGAAAATCCCGCTTTTCTATCTGCAAAGCCCACCCAATAGATTCCTTCAACTATCTCGTGTGCTTTCGATTCATCATAAGTCTTAAAAGCATTCATTTTTATTTCACCACTCTTGAATAGATTAAATTTAAGGTTAATAGAAGATATTGTATTTGTATTTCAAGTTAGATCGTTGTCAGCATTGTAATTTTGATACAATAAGCGCAGTTTAGAGAGCAAAATAGTTGCCAATTGGACTATTAGAAATGTTTAATGTTTAAACATTTTTACTGGTTTTATACATTCGTGCTAACCTTTGAGAGCTCTTTGTTGAACTGAGTAATTATCGGAGCGTCTTTTGACGGCTTGTCCTGCATAACTCTATGCGTAGTTGGTGTTTATGACTTTAGTCAGAGAGGAGGGTCTTTTCATATTACGCTAGTTAAAAAAGATCTCTTTTGTAGATAAATTTTACAAGACGGTATAAATTTCAAAATAGTTTATCTATTTATCAGATAGAGTACAAAAAAGGATGAGTAATACGGGTAGTATATGTTGTTATTTTAAACAAAATATCTGTTTTTTGAGTGATTGTGTATCAATTTTCAGAATATCATCTATGGGAAAATCCATATAACCTCTGTATAATACTACTCATTAGTCAATTGTAATCAGTTATTTAAAATACCAAGGCAAATACCATGAAAAATATACAATTATTGATAGTAGTAATTCTTACAGCTCTTTCCGGGATGATTGGAGCGTGCAAAGCTGTACCTGAATCCGGAACCATGCAGACAAATACAATATCTGATTCCGCCATTACCAGAAGCGTCAGTGCCAAAAATATCTCAAACGTAGAGGGTGAAGATAAGGGTTGTATGTCATGCCATGAAGGGATTGAGGTTATTAATGACAGAATGCAGCCGTATCTCCTGCTGTTTGCCGAACAGAAATATGGAAAGGGAAGAGGGTATGAGTGTGCTATCTGCCACGAGGGTGTTCCATCATCTGACAATAAAGAGGAATCCCATACTGGTCTCATCCCCAATCCATCCAGTATGTGGGTACTTCATGAGGGAAAAGGTTGTGCAAAGTGTCATGATGGAAAGGGGAGTATTACTACTTTAATGGGTAAGCCTCTTGATGAGCCAGTTGGAGGGGAGATAATGTCAGGCCAGACTGCCACCCTTGACCCGTCAGGTACCCTTGGCAAAAACTATACTACCCGTCTCTCCAAGTCGCTTCATTCACTTCAGACGGGTATCGTAAATAAAAATCTCTCTTCAAACGGTGTCATCTCGAAGGGCACCTTTCCCTATGGCAACTTTGACATGGTGGATACGGAAGGTTCGGTTCCTAGTGTAGGCACTGATAAATTTAAGGAGTGGACAGAGAAAGCCATTAAGCTCGGATATCTGAGAAGGCTTGATAGTGTGGAGGAGATACCGGACTTCGAGAAGGGCGTAAGTATATTCGGATCGGAAGAAAAAGCTGGTTTCTCAGATACTTATAGGAAACAGTGCGGACGATGCCATGTATGGGGAGAAGGAAGAGGTAAAAGGGGTGATCTCAGGGCATCGGGCTGTGCCGCTTGCCACATGCTTTATGGAAACGATGGGAAGTACGAGGGAGATGATCCACATATTAAAAATACCGGTGAGCGTCCTCATCCGTTAAGACATCGTATTACTACAGCAATTCCGGCAGCTCAGTGTACTCACTGTCACACACGTGGAAAGAGGATAGGAACTACCTTTGTGGGGATGTTTGAGTTTGATTATATAAAGGACGCTCATGCCGCTCCTTTTGATGAAAAAGGAGAGGCGCAGAAACCTCTCTTTACGAAAGAGTATATGCATGTGCGTAAGGATGTCCATTTTGAAAGAGGTATGCAGTGTGTCGACTGTCACACGTCAATTGATGTGCATGGTGACGGCAACATTTACCCGGCAACGTTATACCAGGTGGAGATCAGCTGTTACGACTGCCATGGGACACCGGAAAAATTTCCCTGGGAGCTGTCCGTAGGGCATGGAACACCAGTAACTCTGGATGGTGCCAGGGGGACATACAAAAAAAATAGTGTGGAGTATCTGCTTACTTCAAGAGGAAACGTAAAAGAGAACTGGAGAAGAGAGGGAGATACGTCATATGTATACAGCAGGTTTACCGGAAAGAAGCATAAGATACCTCTGTTGAAGGAAATAGATGAAACCGATACCTACAAGACGAAACAGGGTAAGGTTGCTATGTCGACCATTCACAAGCATATGGAGAAGATGGAGTGCTATGCGTGCCACGCCACATGGGCTCCTCAGTGTTTTGGTTGCCATATGGAATATGACAGAAGGGTGGAGGGTACCGACTGGATTACTACTTCGAAAAAGGTTGATCCTGTAACCGGCAGGCAGACGGTGTCGAAAAAACCTGGTAACCTGGCATTGGAAAATCGTTCCTTTCTGAGGTGGGAAAGTCCAATATTGGGAATGAATTTGAGGGAAAAGGTATCACCGCTTGCTCCTGGGTGCCAGGTTTTCTACACATATATTGACGAAAATGGAGAGATTAAGGCACTTAATAAAACATACACCACTTCAACCGGGCATAACTCTCCAACACTTGCCCCTCTACAACCTCATTCAATCTCACTGGTTGCACGGACATGTGAGGATTGCCACACTAATCCCAAGGCTATAGGATACGGTACCGCTAATTCAAGGAGCGCCGGGAAGATTCTGGGAGACAGCCCTCTCTTTCAGGATTTGTCAAAAGGTGTATATGGTGATATTCCTGGTGCGAAGACCGGTAAATGGCAAGTCCCGAAGATTACTGACTTTCCATTTGCACTTGACCAGCTGGTTACGCGGAGCGGCAAACAGATCCAGAACATGCCGCTGCCGGAAGACAGGCCGTTAAATGAGAAGGAAAGAAATATTGTAGAGAGAGAGGGATTATGCATGGGATGTCATCAATACCACGGAACACCAGAATGGGACAAGATCATAAAAAAATATGGAAGGGCTGAGACTCCAGAACAGCACGAAAAGATCATTGAAGAAGCATTCAAGAGCTTTATCGAAAAAGTGAAATAAATCGATTATATTATAGGAGGTTGAAATGGCTCTGCTAAAATCAATCAATGTACCATTAGGGACAAAGGTGGTAGACTTTTGCTTAAAGGGTATAGATGGCAAAATGCACTCTCTTGCTGACTATAATGATAAGGACGTTTTAGTTATTGTCATTATGTGTAACCATTGCCCTTATGTTCATGCGGTGGATGCCCGACTTATTCAACTACAGGATAAATTTGCAGAACGAAATGTCCAGCTTATCGGAATCAACCCTAATGATGGAATCAAATACCCTGACGACAATTTTGAAAATATGGTTAAGAGGGCGAAGGAAAAAGGATACAACTTTCCATACCTGAGAGATGAAGATCAAGCTGTTGCAAAGAAATATAAGGCTCAATGTACTCCCGATATATACGTTTACAACAGAGAGAGGGAGCTGTGTTACCACGGCCAGATAGATGACAACTGGCAGCATCCCGAAAAAGTAACATCGCACGATCTGAGTGATGCTATTGAAGCACTGCTCGGAGGAAATAAGCCATCTTCCGATCAATACCCATCAATGGGGTGTTCGATCAAGTGGAAGGAGTAATTGATGAGTAAGGAACCGGAGCAGATAACAATAGAAGAGGAACTCCATATCTGTCCTGAATGTGGATACGAAGATGGTTTTCATACCTCTTTTGTACGACAGACAAAAGAACAGTGTAAAATTATCCTGATATGTCCAAGCTGCCATGCCCGTTTTGATCCGAGTTGGGTGGCTAGTGTATAGTGACGGAAAATGTAACCGGCCTGGCAGTTCAAATAACAAGTTTAAACTAAACATTTCTTTACAGACTATAAACCCAAACTAGAGTTTTTGTTTATCCCTGTCGGCCTTTAAACAAAGTGATATCACATCGTTTTGCAGCTTTTTTTAAACCTGAATCTTGAGTTGCGATCGGAACGCCATTCCTCATAGCTAAATCTAAATATGAAGCATCATATGAAGAGATGTTGCATTCCCGGGCTAAAGCAAATATCTCTTTCAGCATTCTATCAGGTGTTTCCTGTTGTACGGTAATTGGAAGTTCATTAATTAAATTTAGAAATCTAATTCCATCTGATTCTGTTAAGCGCTTTCTACGTTCTGCGACCAAGACAACATTTCCTACTTCAAGTGGCCATATAGCTGGAGCCAGAGCTTCATAATTTTCTAAACTATCTAAAATAATATCTGAGTATTTACTGGATTCATCATTAAAACACCATGTCATAACAATAGAATTGTCTATTACGAATTTATTTTCCATCTATCGTCTTCCTTCTTCGATCATTTCTTTTAAAGAGATGCCTTTCAAAGAGTGGCCTTTTCGGAATTCTCTCAGGCCAGCGATAACATCTTGAGGTGCTGTTTTTTTTGTTAATTCTGGTTGTTGTAATACTGCCACTGGTACGCCGTGCTTAGTGATTACTATTTTCTCGCCTTTTGCTACTCTATTTAATAGTTTGGGTAAATGGGTTTTTGCTTCGTATGCACCGACTGTCGTCATAAATATTCTCCTTAAGACTGGTTTTAGACTAGTCTAGGCAAGTTGGTTCCATTTGTCAAGAGATTAAAATGCGTAATATTCTGAATTTATTTACTTCTTTATTAACGGCACTAACTAAATCATAAATTTTGAATCCGGCACTTTGGAAGCCATCTCTTTCCCTAATCTTTCTGGAAATCTATTCCTGACAATATCTTTGTATCGATGCCGTACTCTCTGTCGAGATGTTCCATTTCCAGTTGGAAGATCAGCCAGTTTGTTATCTCACCATTTTGCTGACGAATTTCATAAGCTATTTCAACTCCCTTTGTACCCATGCGATTTTTCTTGTCGGCACGGAACAGGGTCAGTATTTTGTGAGTAGCCGTTTCATCTCCCTTAAATTTGATACCGCTATAGCTGGAACCAATGATAGCTGCTGCCATATCTCTCATTTTTGCTGAATATGCACTTATCACCTTTTTGTTGCTATCAAGTATTGCAAGGCCGGTAATTCCAAAATGTCCCGGAGATTCGTTTTCGAAGAAAGCCTGCATTATACCGTTCACTTCTTCTAAATTTCCTGATGCAAGATGTGCAGTCACCGCATTGGTTATATTCTGAGAGTCCTGGATAATGCGAGTCTCAAAGGTCCCTTTCTTATAATCGAGAATTCTGCTTCCTCTGGAGAAATATGGAAGAGTGAAAAAAAGGGATATTATCGTTACACAAAAAAGTGCAATAGATGGGATTAGCCATCTCTTTATCCGTTTGTATTTTTTTTCTAGATCTTTGATATTTGTTACATCACGACTGAGAAAGATAAAACCTTCCACATTGTGATGGCCGTCATATAGTACCGTTGTACTGGTAGAAACAAAACGCTTGTTTCCGTCTGGATGCTTGACTACCATCTCTTTTTCCTGCAATGAATTGCCAGCCTGTACGTCAGACACAAACTGTTCATAAGCTTGTGAATCCTGATACAAATCAGCCAGTGGATAGCCTTTCATCTGCTGCCATGTCCTGCCGTGCAAACTCTCAGCAGCGTGATTCCATGAGAGAATATTTCTATCCTTATCAGCCATAATAATTGCATCTGGAAGTCGATCATTGAATTCTCCAAGTCCGTGCATTATCTTGGTGGTTTCTTCAAGCCTCTTGGCAAGCCTTAAAGTCATCTCATCTGCAATGGAGGGGTATTTGCGTAAAACATTTTTGATCTGATCGGCAGGGATCATGATGGTTTCTACATCATTCAATGCTTTGATTGTGGCAGTTCTCTTCGATCTAAACAGATAGGACAACTCGCCTGCGGTGGAACCGGGATCCTCAAGCTCTGCAATCTTCTTGTCTCCCTTATAAATTTCAAGTTTACCGCTGACCAGGATATACATATCCTGGGAATGATCACCCTCCAGGAACAGCGTTACACCGGACGCAAAGGTTTTAGTGTATTGCTGCATGTCCGGTTGACTGATGATGTCCAGCATCTTATCTTTCATTTACTTTCCTGTTAAAGCGTCATGAATAGCGATGCCGATCTCTTTTGACACCTCCGCCATGGCAAGACTCATGGCCTGTGCAAGAGCCAATGGGTTCTTTTCACTACACTTCTTTCTTGTTGAAAAACTGCGTTGGAATATGACTCTTTTGTCGGGATCAGGTTCTCTGGCGACCTGTAACGTTATGCTTATACTTAAAACGGCTTCCCAGCTATCATGCGAATCAGACTCAAGAAACTCGTCTACTGTTCCTTCCACTGTATGTGTATGAAGACTTCCGCTGGCGGGTGGGAGCACTGCCTCAAACAAGCCGCTTTCCTTAAGATCCCTGGACAGGAAGTATGTTACAAACTCTGCCGGTCTTACCCTCCACTTATGATAAAAGTATGGAGAGCGTTTAAATTGCTGGTCACTATAGATAATTCTATCGGTGTTGTAGATTGGTGATGCATTGAAATGTTTTATCTTAAGTACGGTTGATTTTTTGCCTGGATCAGTAGATTTATCACTCCTCAAAGCATTATACTCAAGGGTATAATATTCAAACTTTGTATTCGGCTGCTTTAGTTGTACACATCCACTAAAGGCCAATGAAAATACGATTACAATAATTACTGTATAACGCACAATATGCCTCCGATAACTTGTTTAGATTCTACTTATCACTCTTTTCAAACTCTTTTTCTATTGGTGGTTCACTGAATAGAAGCTGTGATGGTTGAATTGAGATCTGCTCAAGAGTCTGGTCCAGATTACTACTTGCCTTCTCCAGATATTGACCGACTACAAGGATGTAGCGGCTGAGGCTTTCAACTTCCATTTCTGTTCTGGCTATCAGTGCTGAAGTATTTATCATAAGCTTGTCCCATTTTTCAGGATCAAAGCTTTTATTGATACTAGTTAACGAAGTCTTAATGTCACTTGAAATTCCTTTAGCATCAAAATCCTGTAATGATTGATCAAGGCGGTTCAGTGTCGTGTTTAAACTATCAGATATCTCTACAATATCCAGGGTGTTAAGTTTTTTTACGATATCATCTACACTACGAAACAGTTCACTGATATTTGATGGTCTTGACGCCAGTACACGATATTCTGTTGGAAATTTGAGGGCGGGGGAACTGGCTTCTATAGAATCAGTTACAAGGTCCAGCTCAATAAACTTGCTTCCAGTAATACCTACAGCCTTTTGCTGGGCTACCATATTCTCCTCAAGTGAAATATCTGCTTCTATATTGAGAATAACTTCTATTAATTTAGAATCTGGTGCCAGATCGATACGTTCAATATGGCCAATGGAGACACCTCTATATTTTACCGGAGAGTCGATCTTGAGGCCTTGAACCGATTCATTAAAGTAGACTGCATAGAATTGTCCTTTCTCAAGAAAACGGCTCATTCCCAATAAAATGATAGTTACCACGGCAAGACCGATGCCTGCGGCAATGAACAGACCCACAAAAAATTTAGCTTTTTGATTAATCATAATTAAAACTGCCTAAATATTAAACTCACCTTAAGAAAGGTGGTATGGAGTTAATTTCTCAATAAACTATTCTCGGGTTCAATCTCCCGGTTGAAGAATTGTCTGACAAATGGATTTTGGCTGTTATCACGTAGGTAGTGAGGCGATCCCTCTGCAATTATTTTTTTAACCCTCTTATCAAGCATTATAACCCGATGGGCAACCGAAAATATACTGGGAAGTTCATGAGTAACAATCACCATAGTTGTACCATAATTGCGGTTTAGACGAATAATCAGTTGGTCAAGCTCTGCCGATGTTACAGGGTCAAGGCCGGCAGAGGGTTCATCAAAGAACAGAATCTTAGGATTCAACGCCATTGCGCGTGCGAGACCGGCCCGTTTTCTCATCCCACCACTAATCTCTGAAGGTAGATGGTTTTCGTATCCAGTCAGACTTACCTGTGCAAGTTTCATTTTTACTATGTTGTCAATTGAAGAAGCCGGTAAATCGGTGTGTTCCTGTATTGGCAGTGCTACATTATCCGCTACCGTCATAGAGCTGAAGAGCGCCCCACTTTGAAAGAGTATACCGCACTCACGCAAAACACGCTGGAGATTAGCTCCTTTGTCATCAGTAATATCAACACCATTAATTACTATGTTTCCAGACATCGGGTGATTGAGCCCGATAAGATGTTTAAGTAAAGTACTTTTACCACAGCCGCTTCCGCCCAGGATTACAAAGATTTCACCCTCGTATACTTCGAAATTAAGATGATTTAGTATTACATCTTCTCCGTATCCAGCTACCATATCCATAACTTTGATGGCAACTTTTTTCTCTTTAACAGTTTTATTAATCATTGTTTTATTTATTGTATTACATTCTCTATATTGTAGTAGCCGCAGGCTTTAGCCTGCGTTTTCCAACTCCTGATTAGTAGATGAAAGTTTTTGTACCCTAAGTTACGCAACCTAAAGGATGCGGCTACGTAAATCACTGTCTTCGCTTCACACTTTAGCTTACTTCTGTTCATCATCCATTCCAATACCTGAGTATAACAACAAGAAGAGAGTCGCTCAACACTATCAGGAATATGCTGTATACCACTGCAGATGTAGTTGCCTTACCTACCCCTGCGGCACCTCCTCCTACCTGAAAGCCCTTAAGGCATCCAGTCCATGAAATGAGTATAGCAAAGATTCCACTTTTGAACACTCCCCAGAATACATCAAAAAGCGTGAGGGTGTTGATAGTCTGGTTTGTGTAACCACTGACGGTGAGGTCAAGCATCGTTACCCCTACCAGCAGACCTCCGGCAATAGCAAACAGATCAGAAAAGAGGGTTAATATGGGCATCACTAACAAAGCGGCAAACATACGTGGCAGTACGAGGAAAAAATTCGGGTTAATGTTCATTGTAGATAAGGCATCGACCTCTTCTGATATTTTCATTGTACCTATTTCGGCGGCAAAGGAGGAGCCGGAGCGACCGGCCACAATAATGGCGGTCATGATTGGTCCCAGTTCGCGTGTCATCGAAATACTGACAAGCGAAGCCACATAAATATTAGCCCCGAATTGCTGGAGTTGAACTGATGACATGAATGCCATTATCAGGCCCAGGAGAAAACTGATCAAACCGACAATGGGTAGCGCATCAAGCCCGACACGCTTCATGTTTTCTACTGTATCGTTAAAGCGTAATGAGCCGGGACGTCGCAAGAACATGAGGAAGGAATAACAGGTATCACCTAGGAAAGTGAGCATAAACCTTACTTCGCTGCCTATAGCAAAAGCGGAGTTTCCAAGGTTAGTAAAGAGATTCTGGGATGTTTTTTGTACGGAGATAGATTGTTGTCCCAATACATTAAAACGATGCATTGTGAGGATTTCATTAACCTTTTCAGACATATTTGTTAACGAAAAATCCCCCCGCTTGTTG
>Ga0209249_1002042_pt1 | contig 17356 bp, 15 predicted proteins | sample SaaInlV_200m_DNA_4_FD_184653 | JGI IMG/M metagenome (GOLD analysis project Ga0209249, IMG submission 184653) | Marine microbial communities from expanding oxygen minimum zones in the Saanich Inlet - SI037_S3LV_200m_DNA (SPAdes) (version 2) | ecosystem: Environmental > Aquatic > Marine >...
ACTCGGATTAACCATGGATTTTTACCCTACAATTTGTTCCATCGCCGATGTTTCAATTTCTCATCAGATTGATGGAGTAAATATTTTATCAGATGCAGAAGAAAAAAACCAGACGACAGAAAACAGAGAGGTATATTATATGAGGCGTGAAGGAGGAAAATATGGAGGTTTGTGTTATTACGCTTTACGAAACGGCGGCTATAAATTGGTGCAAAATACGCCGTATGAAAAATTGCAGCTATTCAATTTAGATTCCGACCCATTGGAAAAATCTCCACTTGATGAAAATTCAAAACAATTTAGGGATCTGAAATTCAATTTATCGCAACACATTAGGAGATCAGGAGGAATTCCTTGGCAAAAGAAAGAGGCCAAGTAAATTCTTAATAACATGTATTAAACTATAAATTAATAAAATCTATAAAATGAAAACTTTTAATATAAAAATGATTGTAATGACCGGTTTGCTATTTATTGGAATTACAAGGCAACAAAATAGCATTGCAGCAGAGAAAAACAAAACCTCAACTCCTAACTTTATTATCATATTTGCTGATGATATGGGCTATGGGGACATGGGAACATTTGGCCATCCGACGATTAGAACACCCAACTTGGACAAGATGGCTGATGAAGGGCAAAAGTGGACTAATTTTTATGTTGCGGCACCGGTTTGTACGCCTTCGCGAGCAGGTTTATTAACAGGTAGATTACCAATTAGAACAGGAATGTGTAGTGATAAACGAAGAGTTCTTTTCCCGGATTCAAAAGGCGGGTTACCAACAAACGAGACAACTATTGCATCGGCATTAAAAGGTTCTGGGTATGCAACCGCTTGTATTGGGAAATGGCATTTGGGACATCTCCCGCAATACTCTCCAAATAAACATGGTTTCGACTATTACTTTGGTATTCCATACAGCAACGACATGGATTTGACACCTAAGCCAAAATCAGCACAGGATTACTTTGATGCCTGCACAAAACCAAGGGTAGAAAACTTTAATGTGCCTTTATTGCGTAACTCAGAAATAATAGAAAGACCGGCAGATCAAACTACAATTACAAAAAGATATACAAGTGAAGCCATTAATTTTATTAAGCAAAATAAAAAGAAGCCATTCTTCCTTTATTTGGCTCATTCAATGCCTCATGTCCCTCTGTTTCGTTCTAAAGAATTTGAAGGGAAAAGTTTGCGGGGAGTTTATGGCGATGTAATTGAAGAATTGGATTGGAGTTTAGGTGAAATAATAAAAACATTAAAACAAAACGGATTAGATGAAAATACTCTTGTGGTTTTTACATCAGATAATGGACCGTGGTTAACTTTTAAGGATCATGGAGGAAGTGCTGGATTACTAAGCGGAGGCAAAGGAGGAACCTATGAAGGAGGCATGCGGGAACCTACTATTTTTTGGAATCCGGGAGGAGTAAAACCTGGGGTTGTTATGGATTTAGGAACAACGATGGATTTATTGCCTACGATTTGTCATCTGGCAAATGTTAATCTCCCTAATGACAGGAAATATGATGGTTATGATATTTCTTCAGTATTATCAGGAACAGGCGAAAGTCTCCGTGATATAGTTTTTTACTATAGGGGCACACAGGTTTATGCTATTCGTAAAGGTGAGTTCAAGGCTCATTTTATTACCCAATCTGAATATGGAGGAGAGGAGAAGAAAGTTCAGGAAACACCCTTGTTATACAATTTGGAATTAGATCCTTCTGAAAAATATAATATTACCGAAGAACATCCGGAAATTATTAAGGAGATGAAAGAAGTATTGGAAGAACATCTTTCTACTTTGATCCCAGTTGAGAATCAATTGGAAAAGTGATTATGTTTCTCTTGAAAGATATGTTTATAAAATTGATGGTAAAAAGCCCCAGCTTCTTCTCGTTTGAGTTTAATGGGAAAGAGGGGTAGCCCGACTGTCGTTTGTTACTTAATGATCCTCCATTGAAGTCCTATAAACCTTCGAGTAATGATATTTTGCCAAATGTCTTCCTTTTCTGTATTAGGAGAAAAGTTACTACATAGGCTAATTTTTTACAAATATATTTTTTCGACCAGCATTACTGGCATTTCCTCCAAATCCTGCATCGCATTTATCAATCCCACTTTCTCATACTTTGAGAGATCTTTGGGAGTGATCCGGCATTCTAATATTTTACCTTCATTAATTAAACGTGCACGCTGTGTTCCGGGTAAAAGAGGTGTGTCGGGAGTCCACCATTTTAAACCATCAAAAAAAACAGAATTAGCTGTGTAACTGTCGGTTATGCAATTATTTTTTACGATGAGAATATCATCGTATTTGGCACGTTGCTCAAAAAGTTCATCCAATTTTTTACGGTTGAAGTATTTAAAATGGTAATCAATGACATCGTTTCTTACAAGTTTTAAACTTCTTATTTCGCGAATTTGATGAGGTAAGAATTCGATCTTATCAATTGTTTCTGAATAAAGAATCCGGCAACGGAATAAGCCATTTTTAAAATTTTCAGGAATCTCAATAATATCTTCCAGATTAATTTTACCAGAAGTTTTGAAGTATTCGTTGCGAGACTTATTAAAACGGGAATTATGAAAAGAGATGTTAAACAGTTTCCCGTTTTTACATTTTATGGTTTCAAGCAATTGGGACATACACTTTTTTTAGCATTTCTTCGTACTCCTTTTCGGCTTCGCTCATAAACGTAATTCCACCACCACTTTTATAAATAAGTTGTCCGTTTTGGTTTTCAATATAACGGATTAAAACACAACTGTCCAGGTTTTTTCCGTCAAAAATCCCAAAGATTCCTGTGTAATAACCCCTGTCGTAATTTTCAGATTTTTCGATAATCTCCAGTGTTTTTTTCTTCGGTGCCCCCGAAATTGAACCAGCCGGGAGCATTGCAAAAATAATGTCCCCTATTTTTTTAGCAAAGTCATCAGGTAAATCTCCCGAAATTTTTGAACTTACCTGCCAAAGATTTTTTTGGTTGGTTTGAATATGACTGAGATATCTGAATTTTTCTACTTTCACATTTTCGGAGATCAGACTCAAATCATTCCGGATCAAATCAACAATGGTATTATGTTCCGCTACTTCTTTTGTATCTTTTAAAATCAGTTCTTCCGCGTTATCAATCCCGGCGTCAATGGTGCCTTTCATCGGGAAAGAATAAATCTTTCCATTGTCAATTTTTACAAAAGTTTCAGGAGAAAAACAAACAAATTGATTTTTCAAATAAATTTTATAGGGTGCTGAACTCAAGTGAAATATTTCTTCAAGCGAAAGATTGGTTTCAATTAAAGTTGGCTGTGTGAAGTTTAAAAGATAAGTATCGCCGTTGTTAATGTGTTGCTGTATCTGGTCGAACCCTGTTTTGTATTTTTCGAATGAAACAGGATTGGTATTCCATATTTTTTGGGACGGTTCAGTTTGAAATCTAACCACATTAGAAAAATCTGGAATGTGCCATAAAATTTCCCCTGACGATTCTTTCAAAGGAAAAATTTTTGGTTTTTGCCCTAAGAAATCAATCAGAAAAACAAAAGGTTCACCTTGTTTTCCAAGGTCATTCATCCGATTTATTATTTCTTCCGGTTTATTCATTTACAGTTGGCAAAGATATTAATTTTTGTTCCCTGTAAAATGCTTATGGAATTCAAAGGTTAAACCGTTCATTATTTTTATTTTTACCGCAAATATCAAAATAATGGATATTGCGAATAATATTTCTGAGATTAAAAATACTTTGCCTGAAGGTGTGAAACTGGTTGCTGTTTCGAAGACAAAGCCAGTGGAAGATATTATGGTGGCTTATCGTTCGGGCCATAAAATTTTTGGGGAAAATAAGGTGCAGGATCTTGTTGGGAAATACGAACAACTACCCAAAGATATTGAATGGCATTTTATTGGTCATTTGCAATCGAACAAGGTAAAATTTGTTGCCCCTTTTATTAGTTTTTTACACGGAATTGATTCAATGAAATTATTGAAAGTTGTAAACAAGGAAGCTAAAAAAAATGATCGGGTTATTTCCTGTTTACTTCAGTTTCACATCGCTGAAGAATCGACGAAATTTGGATTTTCGATAAAAGAAGCTTATGATTTGCTCAGTTCAGAAGAAATTAATTCGCTTCAAAATGTTGAAATTGCCGGGGTAATGGGGATGGCGACCTACACTGATAATGAAAGCCAAATAAGAAAAGAGTTTCGTGGCTTAAAAAATATTTTTAATACGCTCAAAAATGAATACTTTTCCGGCGTCGAAAGTTTTAGGGAAATTTCTATGGGGATGTCGGATGATTATCTTATTGCAGTTGATGAAGGAAGTACAATAATACGTGTCGGCAGCAAGATTTTTGGCACACGGAATTATTAAAAATAACGATTAATATTTGATTTTTTTAACGTAAGTTATTTAAACTTTTAAACTCAAAACTATGAGTAATTTTGAAACAACATATTTGGGATTGCATCTGAAAAATCCTCTGGTAGCAGCAAGTTCAGGTTTAACAAGTTCAGTGGAAAAAATTAAAGAATTGGAAAAAGCAGGAATTGGTGCTGTAGTTTTAAAATCTATTTTTGAAGAACAGATAAATAACGAAGTTAGTAGTCTGTTAGTCAAAGAACAACAAAATATGGATTACCCCGAAGCGGAAGATTATATTAAAGGTTATCTCCGAGACAATTCAATTAACGACCATATTGAATTGCTTGAAGAATCAAAAAAGGTTGTGGATATTCCAGTAATTGCCAGTATTAATTGTGTTTCGGCTGATGAATGGACAACATTTGCAAAAGATTTTGAAAATGCCGGAGCCGACGCCATTGAATTGAATATTTTTTACGTTCCTACCGATCGCAACGAAAAACCCGGAGTTGTGGAACAATTGTATCTCGATGTTTTGAAAAAAGTAAAAAGTGTAGTTTCTATTCCGGTTGCCGTAAAGTTTGGTGTTAATCACAGCAATATTATTGGAATGGCTGACAAATTAAAAGCTAATGGTGCCAGCGGGATTGTAATGTTTAACCGTTTTTACGAACCCGATATTAACCTGGAAACACTTGCCCTAACTTCGTCAGAAGTTTTTAGTTCGCCTTCAGAACTCCGGCGTTCGTTGCGTTGGGTGGGATTGGTTTCATCGGCAGTTCCAACAATTGATATTGCGGCTTCAACAGGTATTCACGATGGAAGTGCAGTAATTAAACAATTATTGGCGGGGGCGCAAGTTACGCAGTTGTGTTCTTCGTTGTACATAAACGGAGCAAGTGTAATTGCAGAGATGCTCGATGAAATGTCGGGATTTATGAAAAAATGGAATTTCAAAAAACCGGATGATTTCCGCGGACGGCTTTCCTATAAAAATATTCCCGATCCGATGTTGTATGAGCGCTCGCAGTTTATGAAATACTTTTCGAACAGGAAATAAGATATTTATGAAGTTATTTGGCTCGGTATTTCTAATTGTACACGTATTTTTATTTTCGAATACCGGACTAGTTTTCTCACAAGATTCCGTTGTACCCCGAATTGAAAATCCAAACTCCGATACAATCCGTTATTGTAGTGATTCTATATTGGTTGTTCCTGATATTTCAATCCAAAATATTGAAATAAACGAGGCAAGCGAAGGAATGAAAATTTCAATAGCCAATTACAAACGTGGCGAAGATATTTTGGTTTACGATGAAGTTCCCGGATTCGTTTACAAATGGGTTGATTATTATGGATACCTGGAAATCAAAGGGGTTGGAACAGCAGAAGAATATCAATCAGCGGTTAGTCAAGTTTTTTATAAAAACTTAGCCAATATTCCAACTTTAGAAGATAGATCATTCTCAATAAGTCTTTTAGATGCCGACTATTTACCCCAAACAAAGCATTTTTACAGGTATATTAAAAAGAGGGGAATTCTTTGGACTGAAGCAAGAGATTCGGCTGCCAATATGGATTATTACGGATTAAAAGGTTATCTGGCGACAATAACCTCAAGAGGGGAGAATGATTTTATTTGGTCGAAAATTGATGGAGTTGGATGGATTGGAGCAAATGACAGTACTACAGAGGGGACCTGGAAATGGGTGACCGGCCCGGAATCAGGAACACAGTTTTGGCAAGGAGATTACAATGGAGGTTCGGTTGGCGGACAATACTCATTTTGGAATACGGGAGAACCAAATAACGTCCAGAAATCGTGGGGGGCTGATGAAGATTATGCCCACATTAATTCCAATCCGAATACCATTCAAAAATCATGGAATGATTTGTCTAACGAAGGTGATAGAGATAATCCTAATGGTTATTATTATCCTGAAGGATTTATAGTTGAATTTGGCGGGTTTTCTGATGAACCGGATCTTAAGCTTTCAGCAACCGCCATAATTAAAGTTGCAAAAATAGCTTTTTCCGATCAACGGAACCTTACAATTTGCCAAGGCGAAAGTGTACGCTTAAACAATTTTGCAGAGCCTGTTTCAGAAGATTATAATTATTCGTGGTTACCCGCCCAAAATATAAATTTTCCTGCCATTGCCAGCCCTCTTGCTACGCCACCAGAGACAACAGTTTACACGGTAACCGGGACACTGGGTGAATGTGTTGCTTCCGCCGATTTTAATGTAAATGTAAACCCAGCGCCAATACATACCTGGGATCCCGAGTATATAATTTGCGAAGGGGAATCAATAGAATTAGATCCCGGAGAACATTCTTCTTATTTATGGGAAACGCTTGATACAACCCAAAAAATTACCGTTGATATTGAAAACTGGTACACAGTAACACTTACAAACGAATTTGCTTGCACCAGCAAAGATAGCACATTTGTAAAATGGAGTATTTTGCCAGTTCTGGATTATGGAGGTCTGGAAACTCTGGTTTGTGGAAGTAAGCAGCAAAAATTAAATTTAGCTTTTGAAAATGGGACTGCTTCAACTAATTTATTCTCGTTAAGTGAAAATGCAAATATTGTAGATCCCAAAAGCCTTTCGCCCACAATAACTGTCGATGAATATGGGATTTACAATTTTCAAATGGAAATTACCGACCAGTTTCAATGTGAATTCCTCGATACGCTAAAAATTGAATTTCATAACCAGCCAACTGTCCTTTTTCAAATTGATGAAGCTGAATGTGAGGGATATAACCTCAAGCTTTATTACGAAGGTACAACTTACGAAGACGCTGTTTTTAACTGGTATTCAAACGATACTTTATTTCTTTCCGGCATAAATATCGATTCAATGGAAATTCCTCTTGGATACGGTGCTTTTAACCGTTCAGTGGGTTTGATAATTAACGAGCAGGGGTGCATCGATTCTTTGAGGTTATCGGTAACAGTAACCCCGATATTAGATTTCTGGGCCGAAAACCCAGAAGGTTGTACTCCATTAGAAACGGAGTTTGATTACTCTGCAAGCGAACAGGTCGATAGTTTTTATTGGGAGTTTGGCGATGGATTTTTTTCAATAGAAAATAAACCAACACATATTTATGAAAATCCAGGAATTAATGATCTGGGTTTTGACGTTCAATTAAAAATAGTATCTGCCAAAGGTTGCGAAAATACTGGTATTTTAAATAACGCAGTAATTGTTCACCCAATTCCAATTGTTAATTTAAGTTTTGAAGAAAATATTTGTTACAATGAAACTGAAACGGTTTGGTACAATGGTTCGGGAAACGAGAAAGACACCTTTTATTGGGACTTAACAGATTTTCTGCCGGACGAAATATTACAAAACCCTGGAATATCACCGGGGCCGTTAGAGTTTAAACGAAGCTCGGATCCAATTGTGGAAATTGGAATTGAGGTTGTTTCGGAGTTTGGTTGCGAAACCGGTTATTTTTCACGGACATTTCAAAGAAAACCCCTTTTTGAGGTGTCGCTTGATAAAAATGAAGGTTGCCCGCCCGTTGAAGTTGAGTTTGGCCTTGTAACTTTAGACGAGGTGGATAATGTAAATTACAATTGGGATTTCGGCGACGAATCGACCGGCAGCGGCGCGAATGTTTCGAATGTTTATTTTGAAGATGATAAAAAATTTGATGTTGAAATTATTGCTAAATCCTTGTTGACTGGTTGTTCTGATACCATTTTTTTACCCGAAGAAATTTTTGTATTCCCGGTCCCAAAAGCAGGTTTTACAGCAAATCCAACTTCGGTTTTAATTAGCGACCCGGTAATTTTGTTTACGAACCAGAGTGAAGGGGCAACAATCTTTGAATGGGATTTTGACGATCTTTCGGCACTTTCGGGTATAGAAAACCCCGAACACCGGTTTCCTAATATGGGTTTTTTTGATGTTAAATTAACCGCCATTAATAATTTTGGATGTACCTATTCTGCAATGCAGCAGGTTTCGGTAGCTTTCGATCGTGTTTTTCCGCCAAATGCATTTTCCCCCAATGCTGTGAATGATGAAGATCGCGAATTCCGTATTTATTCTGAAGGAATTGTAAACGAAGGATACCAGTTATTAATTTTCAATCGTTGGGGAGAGGCGTTTTTCGAATCACAAAGTCAGGAAATTGGCTGGGATGGAAGGATGAAAAATGGCAACTTCGCGCCGGCAGGCGTTTATACCTGGGTAATCCAATATCTCGATTTTAGGGGCGAAAAATATAAACAACAAGGAACAGTAACTTTGGTGTTTTAGTAAAAAATATTGTTTGGAAAGTTAAAACGAAATACAAAACGATTAATAATTATCCTTCAGCAAATCACGAGTTGACAACAAAGCAAAAAGAAAAAATGCACGTTGCTAGTTAGGTGCTAGATTGAAAGAATTTATTTTGTTTTTTCTCGTCCTGCCTTCGCCCCTTAAGGGTAACTAGAGAGTCCACTGTTTAAATAACTTATTTGACTTTTTTACCAAAAAAAAATCCTATCCCAAAAACCAAAAAAGAACTATTTACCACCATCTCTCAAAATAATTCGCAAATTATTTTGTCATAATAATAAAAAACACTTTCTTTGTACTTTGAAACGATTATAGTCAAATATTACAACATGGCAATTGAAGATACGAGAGATAAAATTTTAAGCGTTGCTAATAAATTGTTTAGCAGATTTGGATTTCATAAAACGTCAATGGATGAAATAGCAAAAATTGCCAGGAAAGCAAAAGGCTCATTATATTATCATTTTGCAAGCAAAGAAGATTTATTTAAAGAAGTTGTTTCAAAGGAAATCATTAGCTTAAAAACTCAGTTGTCAATAATTATTGAAGACACTGATTTAAGTGCATCCGGGAAGATGAAGAAATATCTAACTAAAAGAATGGAGGTTCTAAATGATGCATCAAACTATCATGAGACTTTAAAAGCAGACTTTTTTGAGCATTTCCACTTTATAGATGATTTAAGAAACGAACTGGATGAATGGGAAAAAGGAAATCTAAAAAGAATTATCTTACAAGGAATTGAAACAAAAGAATTTGCACCCATTAAAGACATTGATGTTTTATTGGATATACTTATCATGGTTTTAAAGGGTCTTGAAATACCTTTCTTCCTACAAAATAAATATGAAAAATACATTCCATACTCGGAAGGATTAATGAGTATATTAACTAAAGGGTTAGCTCCATAATTTTTTTGACAATGACTGACTATAAAACAATATAAGTACAAAACAATTAATAGCATAAAATGAACAAATTAGCAGAAGGAATAGTAAAATTAAAATGGTTGATAATAGTCGTAGTTATTGCATTAACTGCATTCTTTGGTTATCAGATTACCGACCTTAAAATAGATTCAGATATAATAAGTTCATTGCCCGATGACGACCCTGCCGCACTTTTATATAAAAATATAGGCAAAGAGTTTGGCGGCAATGATATGGGAATGATTATTATAGAAACTGACGATGTTTTTACAAAAGAAGTTATTGAATATGTAAAACAAATTTCAGACAGCTTATTAATCACAGATGGAATTTCAACAGTAACAAGCCTTACAAACGTACTAGATATAAAAGGGAGCGAATGGGGAATTGAAATAGGAACATTACTTGACGAGTACGATTTACCTGATACAAAAGGAGAATTGGACACTTTAAAAGCGAGGGTTTTATCAAAAGATATGTATAATGGCACTATCGTATCAGAAGATGGAACCTCTACTTTAATCATGTTTACTTTACTTGACGAGGCAGACAAACAAGCAGTAGCTAAAAATATCAAAGAAAAAATATCAAAACTTGATATTCCTGAAAAGTTATATTATGGTGGACTTCCGTTTATGATGAATGATATTGCGGATTTAATTGTTTCCGATATTGTTAGGCTTATTCCAATTACATTCTTTCTGATAGCCTTTATTCTTTTTCTGGCTTTTAAATCAACCAGAGGTGTTTTATTGCCAATGCTAACTGCTGCATTATCGGTTATCTGGGTTTTGGGGGCTATGGTATCCCTTGGTTTTGAATTATCAATCATTTCAAATATTACTCCTATAATATTACTTGCCGTTGGCAGTGCCTATACCATTCATGTAATTAATAGGGTGAATGTTACTATTGACCATAACCGCAAAAAAGCTTTAATAAAAGCATTGGCCTACATTACAGTACCTGTAATTCTTGCTGCATTAACTACCATGATTGGGTTTGTGTCGTTTGTATTTGGAGCTTATCTTGAGATAATTCGTGACTTTGGTATTTTTACAGGCTTAGGGGTAATATTCGCCTTGCTTCTTTCTATATTCTTTGTTCCTGCTGTCATATCAGCTTTTTCTATGTATAAAAGTGAAAAAAGGATGAAGCAGAATGGTAAAAAGAAACGCTCCTTTTTGAATGATATAATTCTTTCACCATTATATGTTTTGTTACATAAACATCCAAAACGTACTTTAACTGTTTGGGGAATAATAATGCTTGTAAGTGTCGGCGGAATATTCCTCGTGCAAAGGGAAGTAAACATGGCTGAATATTTTAAAAAAAGTAATCCTACCAGGGTAACTGAAGATATAATGCAAGAAAAATTTGGCGGTTCGCAGCCTGTTTTTGTGGTCTTCGAAGGTGATATTCAAAGTCCGGAGGTATTACAAATGATGATAAAAACGGAGGATTACATGAAAGAGTTTTCGGCAATAGACCGCACACAATCAATTGCCGACCTTGTTCAAGAGATGAATGATGTAATGGGAGAGGGTAAAAAAATACCTGATTCCAAATCGAAAATCGAAAATCTTTGGTTTTTATTGGATGGGCAGGATATTATGCCGCAATTGGTTTCTGATGAACTCGACAGGGCAATTGTCCAATCAAAATTTGCTTCTACCGACAGCAAAGTATTGAATGATTTTGTGATTTACATGGACGATTTTGTTGCTAAAAACTCAAGCGAAACATGCAAAATTGAAGTAACAGGAATGCCATCGGTATATTCTCAGTTAGATAAAAGTTTAATTGATAGCCAGATGAGTAGTTTGGTAATTGCAATAATAATGGTTTTGCTAATTGTAGGCTTGGTTTTACGTTCGCCAATAAAAGGTGTTTTTGCTGCAATTCCTATCGTCGCTACTATTACAATACTGTTTGGGTTTATGGGTATTACAGGAATTCCTTTAGACATAGCAACAGTACTAGTAGCCAGTGTGGCATTGGGGATTGGAATTGACTATTCCATTCATATTATCACTCATTTTAATCATATTCATAAAGAAACAAGTGACTTAGACAAAGCAATGCAAGAAACCATTATGGTAAGTGGAAAAGCTATTGTTATTAATGTGTTCTCGGTAGCCGCAGGGTTTTTGGTATTAATATTTTCACAAATGGTGCCATTACAAAATTTTGGAATACTCGTGGCTATGAGTATGATTGGTTCCGGCCTGGGAGCTTTAACACTTTTGCCTGTAATACTAATACTTCATTATAGAAGAATAGAAAAAATCAAATCAAATCAAATCAAAAAATCAAATATAAACGATTATATAATTTATTAAAATGAAAACAGTTAAATTATCAGTATTAGTAAGCGCACTATTCCTATTAATTGGATTTAGTGCAAACGCACAAGATGCAACCACCATTTTAAAGAAAATGGACGATGTAATGTATTCCCCAAAAGATATGACAGGGAAAACCACAATTGTATTAATCGATAAAGCCGGAAAAGAAAAAACACGGGAAGCAAATGTTATTCAAAAAGGAAATGACAAGCGTATTTTTAGATTTACAGCTCCATCGTCTCAAGCTGGAATTGCTGTCCTGTCATTACCTGATGACATAATGTATTTGTATATGCCGGCATTTGGCAAAGAACGTAGGATATCATCTTCTGTTAAAAGTCAAAACTTCGCAGGAACTGATTTTTCTTACGATGATATGGAATCTGTACCATATTCAAATAAATACAACCCTAAATATATTGAAACTGAAGGAGATGCTTTTGTTCTTGAATTAACTCCAAAATCTCCAAAATCATCGTATTCCAAATTAGTGGTAAAAGTCCATAAAACAAACTACTATCCTATAACAATGGAATATTACGACAAAGGGAATAAGAAAATAAAAGAGGCAACTTATCAGTTTGAAAAAATTGGAGAATACTGGAATGCCAAAGAAATTAAAATGACAAATTTAAAGAAAAACCACATAACAAAAATGTTAATGTCTGATGTGAAATACGACCAGGGTCTTTCTGATGAAGAGTTCACTGTAAGAAGATTAAAGCAATAGTAGAAATAGCAAAACACTTTTTTTGAGATGAAGCAACAAGAAATTGAAATAATATTAACAGAAATACTAATCGATAAATTGGCAATCTCTAAAACTGAGATTAGCTCTGAATCTACCATGAAAGAATTAGGTGCTGATACTCTTGACGAAATTGAAATTATTATTGAACTAGAACAAAAGCTTGGTATTGCCATTCCCGATGAAATTATGCCAGGATTGCAAAACATTGGAACTCTTTGCAATTCTATTGAAAAGGAATTTGAGTTGTAATCAACAAAACGTCATTCCTATGAAAGAAAAACTAAAAAATATCTTTTTTAAATTGTGGTATTGGTATTTAAGTTTAATTGATAAAAATGCAGATATTATTTTTATGAACTATGGCTATTCAAAAGATAGCTATAAGATTGAACTTGAAGAAACTGATGAAAAGAACAGATATTCAATACAACTTTATCATTTGGTTGCAACAGGTGTAGATATTGAAGGGAAAGATATTTTGGAAGTAGGTTGTGGGCGTGGTGGTGGTTTGTCGTATATAAATCGTTATTTGAAACCAAATTTTGCAACCGGTGTTGATTTGAATAAAAGAGCAATAAACTTTTGTAATAATAATTATTCATCCGAAAGAATCAAATTTTTACAAGCAAATGCACAAAAACTAAACTTCCCAACAGATTCATTTGATATCGTAATAAATATTGAGTCTTCACACCGCTATTCTCGTATAGATTTATTCACGAATGAAGTATATCGTATTTTGAAACCCGGTGGTTTTTTTCTCTTCGCTGATTTTGGTGATAATAGGGAGATTGAAAAACTTAACACTCAATTTGTTAAGTCGAATTTGAAAATAGTCAGATGCGAAAATATTACCGATAATGTTATTGAAGCATTGTATTTAGCTGAACCAGCTAGAGAAAAATTAATAAGAGAGATATTACCAAAGTTCCTTCAAAATATAGGACGAAATTTTGCTGCAATGAAAGGAACTTCAACAAATATCTCATTCCTAACTAAACAATTTGAGTATGTATTCTACATTTTAAAGAAATAGTTACTTCTGTTTAACTATTAAAAAAACAATAATATAAAAAATGAAAGCTATTTGCAGATATATTCTCACGGGTATTTTAGGCTGGAAAATAGAAGGTGAATTTCCTGATATTAAAAAGTCTGTTATAATATTTGCACCACACACAAGCTACTGGGATGGTTTATATGGAAAGCTATACTTGATGCAGTTAGATATAAAATATAAATTTCTATCAAAAAAAGAATTTTTCAAATTTCCAATGAAATATTTTTTTAGAATTTTTGGCTCTATACCTGTATATAAAAACAAAACATATATCGATTATATAGCCGGATTATATAACAATAACAAAGAGCTACATATAGTGCTATCACCGGAAGGACAATTAGCAAGAATCACACGTTGGAAAAAAGGATATTACTATATGGCAGTAAAAGCAGATGTTCCAATTGTAGTTGGCTATCTTGATTATAAGAAGAAAGAAATCGGGATTAAAAAAGTGATTTACAACCCAACAAATCTTGGTATAGTTAGAAATGAGATTGCTGAACTATATTCTGATGTTACAGCAAAATATCCTGAAAATTTTTCGCTTGAAATAAAAATATAAAAGATGAAACAAAAAGTAGCATTAGTACTTGGTAGTGGAGGTGCTCGCGGCACTGCACATATAGGGGTAATTCGTGAACTTGAAAAACGAGGTTACGAAATAACTTCCATTTCGGGCACTTCGATGGGGGCTTTGGTTGGTGGAATTTACGCTTCCGGGAAATTGGATGAATATGAATCATGGTTGCGTTCCCTCAGTAAAATAGATATGTTTAATCTTGTTGACTTTACATTGAGTACGAGCGGGATTATTAAAGCAGATAAAGTTTTAAAGGAGATACAAAAATTTATTCCCGACTATAAAATCGAAGAGTTACCTATAAAATATGCTGCTGTAGTTACCGATTTTAAGCAGAAAAAAGAGGTGGTCTTAACTGAAGGCAGTTTGTTTGAAGCAATACGTGCTTCAATATCTATTCCTTTTGTTATCACTCCTGTGCTAAAAAGCGACACCGTTTTTGTGGACGGTGGTGTTTTGAACCCTGTGCCTGTCAACCGGGTTGCTCGACAAAAAAATGATATCCTTATCGCAGTTAATGTAAACGCACAAATTCCTTTTACAAAACCAATAGTAGAGAATCTGGATTTTGGTTATTTCGAGAAACTCACTAAAGGTAAATTAAGTGGTTTTCAAAAAAAACTAAGCAGTCTTTTTCCTGCAAATACTCAGAAAAAGGAATACACTGGGGTTGGGTATTTTAATCTTATTAGCGAAACGTCAAGTCTGATGTTATCGCAAATTGCAAAGTTGACCCTTGCGATGAACCCACCTGATATCCTTATCGAAGTCTCAAGGGAATCATGCGGTACGTTTGATTTCTACAAAGCCGCAGAACTCATTGAATTGGGCAAAGAAGCTACACGGGAAAGTATGGGAATATTAATCAATCAAAAAATTTTGTCATGAAAAAAGTATCTGTAATAATCTGTGCTTATAATGAAGAAAAAACAGTTAAGGACGTAATAACATCTATCTCTGAATTAAAAATAGTTGATGAGATAATTGTTGTAAATGATGGCTCTACTGATAGAACTCAAAAGATAATTGAAGACTTGAAAAAAGAAATTGTAATAAGAAATATTCATCTTAGAAAAAATAAAGGGAAAGGTTATGCAATGGCTGTTGGTGTTGAACAGGCATTATCTGATATCGTGTTATTTGTTGATGCTGATTTGTCAAATTTAAATGATGAACATTTTTGTCAATTAATAAATCCACTATTTAACAATGAAGCAGATATGGTTCTAGGACAAGCAACCGAAACACTGATTAATTACAGTATTAACCCTTTTAAATCATTTACGGGCGAAAGGGCATTACTAAGAAAAGATATCATACCAATTATTGATAAAATGAAAACTTCAAGGTTCGGAGTTGAAACATTACTTAACTTATATTATCAGTCGTTAGGCAAAATTGTAAAATATGTAATGCTAAAGGGCTTGGAACATCCCACGAAATATGACAAAACATCATCTTTGCAAGCAACGAAAGAGTTTATATATGAAGGTCAAGAAATAGCTTCAACAGTAATTAAAAATTACGATTTAATAGCTAAAACAATAAAAAGAATTGTCAATAAAAATATTAAAATATGATACTAAATAAACTAAAATTTATTCTTGTAATAACATTCTTTGCAAGTTTCGCCCATTCATTTGCTCAGGACGAAAGTAAATTAAAACTCTCCGGTGAATTACTAACCGACCAGCGTTTTTTGATTGAATCTCCAAACAACTGGGCCTGGAATGAAAATCGTTTAACATTAAAGTTTGACAAGAGAATTACAGGCAACTCTAAGTTTTATAGCGAAGTTTGGCTTCGTAATATTGGTTTGCCAAATGTAAATTCGTCGGCCGACCTTTATAACAAAGGAATTGTTGACCCTTATAATCTTGAAGTCAGGGAAGCCTACGTACAATTATTTGGGTTTTTATCTGAAAAACTTGATGTTAAAATTGGTCGCCAAAGAATTACATGGGGAACAGCGGATAAATTAAATCCAACAGACAATCTTAATCCTTACGATTTGGAGGACGTTTTGGATTTTGGTCGCCATCGAGGTTCCGATGCCATAAGTTTCGACTATTATTTTAATTCAGAATTCTCATTGCAAGGCGTACTTATTCCATTTTTTCAACCCGTAAACATGCCTGTTGGTATTTTTGCAAATGCGCTTACGCCAAATATGGAAATGCCCCAGGGTATGACATTAAAAGGCTTCAATGACGAAATAGAAATGCCAAAATATAATCTAGGTGAAAGTTCAACCACAGGATTAAAATTTAAAGGTTTTGCTGCCGGATTTGATTTCTCGTTAAGCTATGTTTGGGGATACGACGGAATGCCATTTGCAACATACAACACTTTTGTGCCCGTTGATGTGTCTGGAGGGATAAATATAAATTCGCAATTGTCATTTAACAGAACACATATATTTGGAGCCGATATGGCTGGAAGTATCGGAGGTATTGGAGTTTGGGCAGAAGCAGCCGCATTTTTACCTGATAACGAGGTAATAATGACAAACGATTTATCAGCTTTTTATCCTATTGGAACACCACCTGAAATGACAACCATCGACTCAACCGTATTAAAAAAAGAGATTTATTTAAAACTTGCCATAGGTGCAGATTACATTTTTGCCAATGGAGTTTACCTCAATGTTCAATACTTACACGGTTTTATGAACGAAAGAGGAATCGATAATTTGAACGACTATTTCTTTGTACAATTGGATAGAAAATTCTTTGACGACAGGTTAAAAATATCTCCATTGGCAGGTGGATTTATTGTCTCTGATTGGAAAGATGTAAGAAATAATTACGCATTGGTTTATGTTCCAAATATCTCTTACATGGCAACAGATAATGCTGAAATAACACTCTCAACTGCTTTGTTCGAAGGTAAAGGAGATAATATGTTTGCCAACTTGTCTGCCTACAATATGATGATGTTAAAGTTGAAATATAGCTTTTAGAAATAGTCAACGCATTAAAACAAAACAGTTTGTAAAATT
>Ga0209249_1002043_pt1 | contig 17350 bp, 12 predicted proteins | sample SaaInlV_200m_DNA_4_FD_184653 | JGI IMG/M metagenome (GOLD analysis project Ga0209249, IMG submission 184653) | Marine microbial communities from expanding oxygen minimum zones in the Saanich Inlet - SI037_S3LV_200m_DNA (SPAdes) (version 2) | ecosystem: Environmental > Aquatic > Marine >...
AAAAAGGGGGGGGCGTGACAAGGAGCTTCACTGCACGTATAGTTGGTCCATCGAAGGCGCGGTGTAGAACCACGCCGATGGGGGTTTTGCAAGAGCCTCACACAATAACCAATGCAGTCTCCACACGCAACGCAACGCCTCAGGATTTCCCCGCGCCGACTACGGCGACAAAGAAGCGACGGTTACCCCAGAATCATCCTCCGTCCGTTCGGCAGATCCACAGCCACGCACTCAGCTGGCGAATAGTCGCCGACTGCTGCACCTCAAGGGTACCCTCCGCGAGCCGCGGCACAGGGCCTCACTCGCGGGAGATGCGATGACAGTCCAAGGTGCGTTTCAGCCTCCCGGAGCTATAGTATGGGCTTCCTTTGCGCTGGCAAGACAGGAAATCGCCCCTGACGCAACGGGGGGAAGGAACGGCAGGGACAGCAGGAGTGGCAAGCGGGTTGAGAAAGTCAATCTGTGCCGCCATCGATCAACGACTGACGTGGCACGACATCTGCTGACTGATCAGACAACCACTGCAGGCTTCCATACCTGCAAGCGAGGATCAGACGCGATTCTGAGAACTGCGTGGCTTTCGGTGCCTCGGAACACGAACTACCGAAAGCGTGTGCGCCAAGAACAGCCCGTCATTGACCGGCTCCCAGAAGCAGGCCTAGATGAATACTGAACAAACCTACGACACACACACTCCGGAAGAGCCACTCCCTCCGAATCAGGGCATGCCTCACGCCGAGTGCCCCAAGCTGGCCGTCTTCGGCGGAGCGTTTGACCCAATCCATCTTGGCCATCTCTCCCTGGCCGAAGCGATCGTGGACGCTGGATGTGCAGACGAGGTGCTGTTCGTGCCCACTGGCGCCCCACCACACAAGACCGACATCGAGTTGACCTCCCCCGAACACAGACTGGCCATGCTGGGCGAAGCCCTCGCGCCCCACCCCCATTACAGCCTTTCAGACATCGAGATTCGGCGAACGGAAGGCTACTCCTACACGATTGATACGCTGGCCGTCCTGTCCCGGGTGTTCCCTGAGCACGAGATTTTCTTTCTCATGGGCATGGACTGCCTGGCCGCACTGCACACGTGGCACCGCGCCACGGAATTGGTCCAACGCTACGAGTTCATCATCTACCCCAGACCTGGTGTCATCCCCCCGAGTTTCGCGGAATTGGCCAACCTGTTCGGGCGACGGAATGCCCGACGATTGCTGGACGCAGTCGTCCAGCTTGACGTCAGCCCGATAAGCGCCACACAAGTCCGGGAGTCGTGTGCGGCCGGAAGAGACATCGAGACACTCGTGCCCGGGAAAATCTGTGGTTATATTGAGAAGCATGGACTGTATGCTGTAGAAGAGCGGGCGACGGTCTGACGGATGGCCCGCCGCCGTCGATGGCGATCACTTCCGATAGAAGCGGGCCGGCCGAATTGTCTCAGAGCGGCTGAGCCCCTACCTCAAACCCGAACGGTCCCGGAGAAGGAGCGTCTATGGAGCCGAAAGTGCTGACGGACGAAGAAACGGAAAAGCTGGCCAGAGCCTGCGTGGACGTCTGTGAAGGCCGCAAGGCTCAGGACATAGCCCTTTATGACGTACGCGGCTCCTCCATTCTGGCTGACTTCTACATTATCTGTTCGGCCAACTCCGACCCACACATACGGGCCGTCTGTGACGCTCTGCACCGGGAGTTGGGCCAGACGGGACGGCCCCCGAGAGTTGAGGGAAATGCCAGCAGCCAATGGGTCATCGCCGACTGCGGCCCCGTGCTTGTCCATGTACTCGACCCCGAGCGCCGCGAATACTACCGCCTCGAAGAACTGTGGGACGAGGGATCGCTCGTATATCGGAGCCCTGAAGAAGACTGAAGGCCGCGATGCGGCTGACCAGAGCGTTCGACGCCAATGAACCACCGCATGCCGCAGAACCTGGCCCTCACACGCCTTTGGAGAATCGCCCGCTACGAGCGTACAGCTCCGTGTCACGGGGCCGGGAAGCCTGCCCCTCAGCCCAGGCAGGTGAATGTGGATCCCCTTTCCCTTCCTTCCCGTAGACCTGTGTCCATTCTCCGCATCCTTGCGACCATCCCCGTATGGCTGTTCACGTTAGCCAACTCCCTCGGCCAGCCACTCCCTCCGCAACCGCCCGAGACCATCCGCGTAATGGTCTACAACGTCTACAATTTCATGCCTCTCTCGGCGCCCCAGATCAAGACGCCGGAATCGCGGGACACCGTCGCAGAGATTATCCACCGGGGCAAGGCAGACATTGTCGTGCTCGCGGAAATGGGAGGCGACAAGGCCGTTGAGGAGCTTCGCGAGTTGCTCAGGCAAAAGGGAACGGACTACCCTTTCGCAACGGTGGTGCATGCCTACGACAGAACGAGGAATCTCGCCGTCCTGGCAATGCTCCCGCCTGCGCAGACCAAACACGACGAAAACTCCTCCTACAACCTCAAGGACCAGCGGATCCGCGTCCGGAGGGGATTCGCACACTGTGTGTTCAAATGGCGGAACGGCTACATCCTGCACCTTCTGGGCGCACACCTCAAGAGTAAGCACTTCGATCGCTTGGGGCAGACGGATATGAGACGGTACGAAGCGAGACTGCTGAGGTACCGCTTCAATGACATAATCGGTGAAGACCCCGAAGCCAACGTGTTGATCGTGGGCGATATGAATGACACACCCGATTCGTCACCCATCTCCACGCTGTGCGGCCGACGCTACAAACAGGAACGCCAGCTCTTTGACCTGCGTCCCCTTGATCAGCACAGCATGGTCTGGACGCACCTCTGGGATACGGCAGACAGTTACACTAGAATCGACTACGCGCTGGTGAGCTATCCGCTGCTACCGGAAATCAGCCTGGAGGCCACGTTTATCCCCTCGTTCGCAGACTGGTACATCGCCTCGGATCACCGACCGATTATCGTTACCCTCACCCCTCATGAGACCCCTCTTCAACCAGATCGTCTCTCCCAGTTCCACCGCAACTTCCGCACCCCAACCCCACCGCCCTCGTCGCTTCACGAAGGACGGGTCATCGGGACCCGAAAGGTCCGTCGCTGAACGACAGTGTCCACGACTGTTTCCCTCTCGGGTCGCCGCCAAACAGCGGGAAAGACGGGACAGAGCATCTCGTATCGTTGCGAGTGTTGGGTCGGGACAGGCGTGCTACCAGGAACTTCCGGCAGCACGTCAGAGCGGCGGAAACAGCTAGATCATCTCTGTGCTGTAGTCCTCAATTTCACAGTCCTTGAGCGTGCTGACGAAATTGACGACCTTGGACAGCATCTCATCGACATGACGTCCGTCGTTGCTGACCGTCACAACGCCCATCGTAGCGGCGTTCCACACGTCAAGCAGATCCACCTCCGCGATGGCAACATTGAATGTCCTGCGCACACGATCGCGAACTCGATTGACAACCATGCGCTTCTCCTTGAGAGAAAACGCGCCGCCAATCGACAGCTCAATTGTCAGAAGACCCACCCGCATGGTTCAGTATGTCCTTGATTGCAGCCATGAAGGCCGACATGTCCTCATCGGTCCCAATCGTCACACGCAGATAGCGATCGACTCGAGGCTGAGCGAAATAACGGACCAGCACACCACGCTCCCGTAAGGCGACAAAAACGTCGGCAGCCGGGCGCGGCGGCGCGGCAAAAACGAAGTTGGCTTCAGAAGGAAGAACGTCGAAGCCAAGTTCCGTCAGTTGAGCCGAGACCCATGTCCGTGTCGCCCGGATCCGGGCAGCCTGCGCGCGCATGTATTCCGTGTCGCGCAGGGCCTCCACCCCCAGAGCTTGGGTCAGCATGTTCACGCTGTATGAATCCTTGACCTTCATCATCTCGGCGATGAGCCCGGGGTTCGCGTAGGCCCAGCCCAACCGAATACCTGCGAGCGAATAACTCTTCGAAAGCGTTCGCGACACGACCACGTTGTCAAAGCGACTGACCAGGCCAACGCAGTGATCTGCCGAGAAGTCAACATAGGCTTCATCCACCCAGACAATCCCGGGAAAGGCCGCGCAGACACGCTCAATGTCAGCAACCGGAAAGACGTTCCCGGTCGGAGCGTTTGGGCGCGCGATGAACAGCAGGGAAGCGCCCTCCGCCCGAGCCAGGACGTCGTCCGGCAGCTCAAACTGGTCGCCTAGGGGGATTGTCACACACGTCGCTCCTTGAATGGCGGCCAAGATCGGGTACAGGGAGTAACTCGGGTCAGGGCAGGCAAGAAAGCCTCCCTGGTCAACCGCCGTCCTGACTGCGATCGTCAGCAAATCGTCAGATCCGTTGCCGGCCAAAACCCACTCCGGGCCGAAACCAAAAAGGTGCCCTGCGGCCTCCCTCAGTTCGGTGCAGACGGGATCCGGATAGAGCCTGAGACGGTTCGTGTCGAGACTGCGAAGGGCAGCCTCGATCCGCGGGGAGGGAGGGTACGGATTCTCATTTGTGTTCAACTTGATGTACCGTCTGTCCCGGGGTTGCTCCCCAGGCACATAGCCGGACATGCTGGCAATACTCTCTCGTATCTTCATGGTGCTTCCAGTTCTCAGAGCTTCCTGAACTAAATCCCCTCTCCCGGACGGGCCATCATTCCCGCCCTCACGTCCTCTCAAAGCGGATTGAGCCACTGCGACCGTGGGCATCCAGCCCCTCAGTCGCGGCGAAGCGCTCCACGTGCGGCAACTCCCGGGCAAGAGCGCTCTTCTGATAGTTCACCACACTCATGCGACGGAAGAACTGCTCAACCGTCAGGCCGCTGAAGTAACGCGCAGCTCCACCCGTGGGAAGGACATGGCTCGGACCGGCCACAAAATCGCCAACGGGTTCCGGAGTCCATGGGCCCAGAAAAATCGCTCCTGCGGCAGTCACACGTTTGGCGAGCTGACCAGCCCGTCTGGTCATGATCTCGAGGTGCTCCGGAGCATACCGGCTCGCCAGGTCGGCGGCCTCCTCCAAAGTGGCGACCTCGATGACGAAGACACCCGATTCGAGAACCTGCGAAACGCATTCAGCCCGCCTGAGCTTCGCGCTCTGGGCAGCCAACTCGTTCTGCACAGTCTCCACCAGCTCACGACTGGTTGTCACCAAAACGGCTTGCTCACGGCCAGACCCATGCTCGGCTTGCGACAGCATGTCGGCAGCAACGAACCGGGGATCGGCCGTGTCGTCAGCAATGATCATGATTTCAGAAGGTCCGGCAACCAAGTCGAGTGAGACATATCCGTACACTTGACGCTTCGCCGCAGTGACATAAGCGTTACCAGGGCCAACGATCTTCTCAACCCTGGAAATGCTCTCCGTCCCGTACGCCAGTGCCCCTATGCCATAGACGCCACCCAACCGGTAGATCTCCGTTGCGCCAGCGTACTGGGCCGCGTACAGGATCGCGGGGTGGACGTCCCCTTCGGGTCCCGGAGGTGTAATGACGACAATCTCCTCGACACCGGCGACCGCAGCAAGCGTCACCGTGTGGAGCACCGTGCTGACCAACGGGGCAGTCCCGCCAGGCACGTACGCACCAATCCGGCTGAAGGGCGCAAAGCGCTCACCGAGAATGACCCCGTTTCGGGGAGAGTAGGACCAAGGCTTGGGGATGCGTTGTGCAGCGAAGTCCCTGACCTGACGACACGACGTCCGAATGGCTTTCCGGGTCCGCGAAGAAATCGCCCCGGTGGCCCGCTCGATTTCCTCGACCGTGACCTGGAAACGGTCCGGAGCAACGGCGAACCTGTCATACTCCCCCGACAAGGCTGTTAGCGCCGCATCCCCCTCGTTCTGCACCCGCGAGAGAATCCCGGCGACATGCGCCTCCACCTCGGCATCAAACGCCGTTCGGCCCAGCAAACCACTCAAACGACTCTCAAAATCAGAGTCGCTGTACCGTAGAATCTCCATGGCTCTTTCCTCCGGTCCTCAAGCCAGGCACAAGGACACGAAGTGCCAAAGGGCCTAATTTGAGGACACAAACTCAATGTTATCGTCCGTGCGTACGAGCACGAAGTAATCCGCATCCTGCAGTAACTTGGTTCCATCGCTCGGCAGAATGTTCCCGAGGGCCGAACTTGGGACGGGGAAAACTGCGCCGTTCCCGTCTATAACGCTCACATGACCGCCTTCGACGTTGGCCCGTCCCCGGAAGCACTGCAGTTGCACACGTTCCTGCTCCGCATCCACGACGCGAACAAAAACGATGCACATCCTTTTTGCTTCCAGGTAACCGAAGGAACCGGCCATCGCCAGATTATCTCCAAAACAAGTCCAAGCCCGCCGTCAATCGCAGGCCACACACGAAGCACGCAACCTGCTCTGGCTACCGGTGCCCCTCACCGCAATGGCCGCACGGAAGCCGAGCGCGTAGGCTGTCCTCCAGCGCCCGAGCTGCTGCTCTGCCACTTCCGGAGCCGCAGGGAAACGCACACTATACACCGCCCTTTGGCGAGTGGACAGAGACGGAAGGCAAGGAAGCAAGAGCGCTTTGGGGTTCATTCGTGATGGGCGTTCCCCGCCGGGAAATAGGACCACAGGGGACAGGCACACAAAGCAGCATGCCGGATAACCAGAGGGGACCTCTCAAGCCAACCGGGCGCACGCATCGACGCAGGCAGAACTGTCCGGATCCGGCTGTACCCGATCACTCCTCAGCAGGAGCGGGTTCCATCTCTTCCGGTTGCTCTTCGCCGGGTGCTTCCGCCTCATCATTGGCCTCTTCCTCTTCCTCCTCCTCTTCCTCGGCCTTGGCGTCGGCGTCATCCTCCCCCTCCTCTTCCTCTTCCTCTTCGCCGTCTTCCTCTTCCTCTTCCTCTTCCTCTTCGCCCTCAATGAGCTCCACCTTCCGCACAGGAGATTCCTCACCGTACCAACTGACCCCGGACACAAAGACGCTCTTCTCTTCCACCTTCCCAACGGTGACACGAATCGACTCACCACCAACGGTCAATGCGAGCGCCTCAGGCAGAAGCCCCAGCTTCCAGACCAAGTGAGTCTGTTCGCCGAAGCCGTCCCACCGCGTTCCCCAGCGTTGACCGGCGACACCCCTCAATGTCTCAACCAGAATCAACGGGTCCACGTCAGGGAGCCTTCCCGGACCACGCTGCACGATACCGACAAGATGAGATTCGTTGATCGCCTGAGGTCCCGTTCCACGTGGGACGCAGTAGATCCGCATCGACACACAGCGATCCGAAGGGGACAGCCACTGCAGTTCAGCCACGCCCTTCTTCACAGGTTCGGCTTTGACATCCGGTCTGGGGATCGTCGCCAGGGTTCTCCGCTCCAAGTAAGGCGTCGCGTCAATCAGTCGTGGCATGAAGCCATCGTGAGTCGCCTCTCGGTCGGTGTCGCTCTGCGTCCACAGCCCATCGGCCGTGACGCAATGGTCGAGCACATATCGGAAGGCATCACGGACGGCGGACTCTACCCGGGAAGAGTAGGCCTTCCCTGCATACCTGGACGCCAGCCGAAGAAGCGAGACGGCGTTCGCGGTTGCCCCCAGAGAGCAGCGCTCTTTGGAGGGCGTCGCGCCTTTCCCCTGCGTATGGTAGGCCGACTCCGCCCACGCCGCACGGACCGATCTGCCGTTCTTTCCTCTGTACGTCACCTGTGCAGCCAGAACGGAGTCCACCAGTCGAGCCGCGTTCGGGAGCTCCATCCCCTCGACAGACCGCCATGGCGTTGGGAGGTCAGGGCGATCACGCCGGGGGATACGCCTGCCCCCAAACACACCATCGACAATATGCCACGTAACCGCAATACTCCCGGGACAGCCCTCGTACCCCCAAAGTCCTGTCGCGGAGTCCTGCAGCCCGGCGATGCCCTTCCCGAAGGCCTCCAGCCATCCCTCCTCAAGCGTCGGGATAACCTGCAGCTCCGTTCCATACCGGTGCCAAGTAGGCAAGGCCGAGGCGGCGTATGAGAGCTGGTGGGGATCACGAACTGCCACATCCTTCAGATACGTAGCCAGCCCCACTTTGGTCGTGAGGTCGATCGTCTGTCCCTTCAGGCCAGCTTTCGCCCCCTGAAGGAAACGCCATTCGAACAGCTTCCCCATCGGCGCGCACAGGTGATAGGGAAGAGAGTCATACATCGGGTTGGGCGAAAGACTGCCCGAAACCGGGTCCTGCATCTCATCGTTCTCATAGGTGTTCTCTTCACTCACTGCCTCCCACGACAGGGCAGAGAACCACACGGTCCCGGCCGTCCGGTTATAGAATCGAAGAAACTCTCCGCCCTTCGTCGCCGTGGTAGACGCGGCCGCATCCGTGCCCTCTCCCTCCGCTGCAGCGGCTCCGCTGCCTGCGGAGGATGAAGCAAAATCGATGTAATAGCAGTGCCAGGGCACATTGCCCTGCACCCCCAGTCGAGACGAGCGACTGCTTACTGTCGCCCCGGAGGCGTCCCGGGTCACAAGATCGATACCAGCCGTTGCATGCCAGGTCCGATTCGCCACTTTCCCGTCCTTGCTCACGGCCCAGAGGAACAGTCGAATCCGGCCACCAGCCGTCACCGGAAGCGCGCGTGGGGTGACCAGTGACTGGCCGGCGGTCAGTCTCAAACTGGGCATGTTCGCTTGCTTGAAGGGAGCGGCATTTAGAAGCGTCTTGGAGTCAAGGAGCTTGCGCACGTTCCCCTTGTCTCCCAAGAGGGCCTGCCAGCCGATGGGGGTCGCAAAATGGTCCACCACCCCATGCATGTAGGCGCTCCAAAGCTGTTTGGGGCGCCCCATCTTCCGATTAGCCGGAACCCATTTTACGCCATTGAGGATCCTGTGACCATCGACGGACTGTTCGCGGTAATCAGCCGGACGGGCCGCCCGCGGGGCCTTCACCACAGCCTCAGCTTTGCCAGTGGAAGACGTTTCCTCCACCTTCTCCGCCTTCTTCTCGACCTCAGGTGGGGCCTGAGTCTGGATCTGGAACCGGGATGGCGGAGCCTTGGTGGAGTCCTGCTGCCCCCAGACCAAACCACCCGCGACAACCAGAAACGCGAGAAAGACGGACAGCCGGGGCGCATCCGAACGCCCCAGATTCGTGCCCAGCGTATCCACCATCCATCCGTGCATGCCGCCTCCTTCACATCGCAGCCACACCCAAACACTCGCACGCCCAGACCACGCAGACGTGCCGGCCGGGCTCAGGACGCGTTGATCATTCCGGTTGCCCGGGCGAACTCAAAAAGGCCGCCGCGGTCGATCACATCCCGTGCTTCACCGAGAGCGTCCATCTCGAAGGACTCGCCCGTCGCACGCACAGTCAGGCGCGATTGGTCGATGTCCAACTCCACCTCATCACCTGTCTCAATCCGCTCGCAAAGGCGGGTACTGGTGTCGACGGGATAGAGCTCACCCGTTGCGATGCAGTTCCGGAAAAATATACGGGCGAAAGACTCTGCAACAACCGCCTTGACACCAGCAGATCCAAGGCTGACCGGGGCGTGCTCACGGCTGGAACCGCAACCAAAATTGCGTCCCCCGATGATGATCGCGTAGGGGCTCGTCATCTCCCCGGCAGGAACAAAAGCCGGATAACAGTCCGGGAGGCCGGACAACGCACAGCTGCCCAGTCGCGCGTATTCCTCGGGAATCGTCGGCACCAAGTTCAAAAACTCGGCAGGTATGATCTGATCAGTATCGATGTTGTCACCGACAACAAACGCTTTGCCGCGAATGGTAGCGCCCATGTGGCGTCTCCTCCTCAAATGAAATCGCGTGGATCTGTAATGTACCCGGTGACCGCGGAAGCCGCAGCGGTCAGCGGGGACGCCAGAATAACGGAGGCGTCTTTGGACCCCATCCGCCCAACAAAATTGCGGTTCGTCGTGCTTACGCAGACCTCGGGCGTGTTGCAGCGCCCGAATGTGTCATGCGGCCCGCCAAGACAAGCAGCGCAAGACGGTGGCGCAGGATCGATGCAGCCAGCATCACGGAAAATGTCGAGCAGAGGCATACCGTCCACGGTCTCACGCTTCAGGTCTTGCTCAACTTCATCCGTCGCCGGGACGAGATACGTGTCCACGGTTACCTTCCGACCCTTGAGCACGCGAGCGGCGGCCACGAAGTCGGTCGTCTTGCCCCCGGTGCAGCTGCCGATGTAAACACGCGTAACCGCCAGGTCGCTGCATTCACTCGCTTTGACCACATTGTCCGGGGAGTGGGGCAACGCGACGACCGGGGCCAGCTTCCCGGCCTTGTATGTCGTCGCGGACAGATACTCAGCATCGGGATCGCTGACGAAGCACTCAAAGGACGCGTCTGTCCGAGACCGGACATACTCAGTCGTCTTGGCATCAGCGGCAACGATCCCATTCTTGCCGCCCGCCTCAATGGCCATATTGCAGAGCGTCATACGCTCTTCCATCGACATCGCTTCCACCGCCGAACCACAGAACTCCATGGCCCGGTAGGTCGCCCCATCCACCCCGAGATCACCGATGATTTGCAGAATCAGATCCTTCGCCATGACATGGTCGGGCAAAACACCCTCAACCGTGAAGCGCATGCTGGCGGGAATCTTGACTAAGAGCTTGCCGGTTCCCAGCACAAAGGCGGCATCCGTATTGCCAATCCCAGTGGCAAACTGCCCAAACGCCCCATGGGTACACGTGTGAGAGTCTGTGCCGAACATCACCTCACCGGGGCGGCAGTGCCCATGCTGCGGCAACGTCACGTGACAGACGCCCGAATAGCTCGGCGTTCCGGGATCGTAGAAATGGGGCAGGCCCTGGTCGCGCGCAAACTCCCGACACAGGTCGATGTTCCGCAAACACTTCTCGTCTTCCGTGAAAATGTAATGGTCCGGCGTGAGCACGACGGCATCTGGATTCCAGACACGCGCTTCACGGCCGAACTCACGCTGGAATATCCCAATCGTGCCCGGTCCGCAAACGTCGTGGGTCATCAGGACATCCGCCTTGACCCAGATGTTCTCCCCGGGGGAGACAGCGTCCCGCCCCGCGGCGCGCGCCAGAATCTTCTCCGTGATTGTCATTCCCATTGCCAAACCGCTTTCCTATGGTAAATTCCAGGTCCTTTTGTCCGTGCTGGACAGACCTTCGATAGTGTATCTTATTGAGCCTGAAAAAACAAGATCTAACCTTCCCGAAAAGCACGCCTCTGGTGAACGTCCCGAGTACGCCTTCGCCGCGCTCGTTTCTGCCGTTGGATCCCCCAGGCTTCGCGAACGTGTCCTTCGCGAAGGGCACCATCGGGATGGACTGCCCGACCCGTTCGCCAACAATGATGGAGCTTGTGCTGCAGCCACGGTCGATGTCCCCGATGCGTTGGCGCAGCCCCTTCCCATGACCACACCGTCCGCCGACGATCATCTGGACACGTTCCGCCGAAAACTCGACCGGGAGGAAATCAACCAACTCCCGATCGTGCGCTACACCGGAGCAACGCATGTCGTGAACGAGGCAACGCAACTCCCTGCCGCCTTGAGCAAATTGCGCCGCTGTCCGCTCCTGGGCTTCGACACCGAGACACGTCCGGCTTTCCGCAAAGGAGAGCGGTACCTCCCATCCCTCCTCCAACTCGCCACTCCTGATGATGTCTACGTGTTCCAGCTTCAGCGGGTTGGTCCTCCAAAAGACCTGTGGGCTCTCCTTGCCGACCCGGACGTCGTGAAGGCCGGCGTGGCCGTACGTGATGACATCCGCGAACTCCAGCGCCTGCGGGAATTCGAGCCGGGCGGCTTCGTTGACCTGGGCGACATCGCCCGACAGGCCAGATTGCAGACCCATGGCCTGAGAAACATGTCCGCCAACCTGCTCGGCTTCAGGATCGCCAAAGGGGCGCAGCGCTCCAACTGGGCAGCGCACGATCTCACGGCTCGCCAGACAACCTATGCAGCCACCGATGCATGGGTCAGCCGGGAGCTGTTCGTTCGGGTGGTGAGTCTGGGCCTCGCGCCCCAACATCCTGATTCGGGATCCCCCGACACGCTGCCGCACAACGCCGCGCCACACAGCTGATCCCCATTGCTCTGGTTCCGGACGCTCAACGCCTTCCCTGCAGCTTGCCAGGCAATGTGTTCAGCTCACGCGCTCGCCGCCCGAGCGGAGAATCCGGAGGACATCACCCCGGGGACACCATTTTGCACCCCAACCGTCCCGACGCCGGAGATTGACAAAGGGAGGGGCCAAGCTACTGTCACACTCGGGGCGCGAGGCCTTCCGGCGGACATGTTCCCCAGACGGCGAAACGCCAAGAAAGTGCGTCCGGCAAAACAAACCCTTCATGTTGCACAGGATTGCCCCGTGAAGAAGATCATTGGCTTCATCCTCGTCCTTGCGCTCATCGAGGCGCTCTTAATCCACTACCTCGTTTTGCAGAAGCAAACCAAAGGGGATTTCTTCGCGTCGCAACGCATGCAGACGCAGACATCAAACTACCTCGCCGCCATCCTGCACTATCAGCACTCATCCAGCCTCCTCGCGGAAAACGTCCTCAAACAGCCCGTCAATCTCACCCTCATGCAACAAGCTCTGCACGCGGACGAGGCAACCCGAGATGACCTCCGACGCCAGCTCCAGCAGGAACTGCAACCCGCCTATGAACGTATGAAGGAGACAGGAATCGGGATCCTTCACTTCCATTTCCGCGACGGTGTCAGTTTCCTGCGAATGCACCGGCCGGACAAGCACGGGGACCAGCTCTTCCCCGTGCGACACAGCATCAAGTTGGCGAACGAAAAACGCATGTTTGTCCAGGGCTTTGAGGAAGGGCGAGTCGTACACGGCTTCCGGTACGTCTACCCGTTGACCTACGAAGGCGAACACATCGGGACCGCCGAACTCGGGGTGTCTCCGGAAGGTATCTACGGCTACATGACAAAAGTATTCCGGGGATACCACCTGTTCATTCTCCGCCGTTCGGTGATCGTCCAGAAGCTGTTCCCAGACTGCCGGACGCACTACCGCCCCTCCGCTCTCTCCGACGAGTTCCTGGTCGGACGCGGTCGCTACATCGAGGCCCGGCAGCGGAAAGTCAGTTTCACGCCAGGACTCATCGAGCAGATCAACCGAGTCGTACGCCCAGAGATCCAAGACCGCCTGCTTACCTTCCTGCCCTTCTCAGTCACCCCAAGGATCCACGGGAAGTTCTTTGAGTTTTTCTTCCTGCCGATAAAGAACGTCGAAGGAGCCAACACCGCCGCGATCATCTCCTACTTCCGCGACAGCCCTGAACCTGAGTTTGTCCACGAGTTCTACCGGGGACTGATCGGGGGCAACCTGATTCTCGTCCTCACCGCCTGCTTCCTCGCTCTCATGTGGACCAACGCAGAACGCTACCGCAAGATGCGGGATGCTGCCGAGAGTGCAACCAGGGCGAAGAGCGAGTTCCTGGCCAACATGTCCCACGAGATCCGGACGCCAATGAACGGCATTATAGGGATGACCGATTTCCTCCTCGACTCGGAGCTGAGTGCCGAACAGAAGGAGTATGCGGAAACAGTCCAAAACAGCGCCGACTCGCTCCTTGCCATCATCAACGACATACTCGATTTCTCGAAAATAGAGGCCGGGAAGCTCGACTTGGAGAAGCTGGATTTCGATCTGCGTCAGATGATCGAGGACATGAACGACATGCTTGCCGTCCGGGCGCATGAGAAGACTCTCGAATACGTCAGCATATTCGACCCCGGAGTCCCGGTACTCGTGCAGGGCGACCCGGGCCGCCTTCGCCAGATTCTCACCAACCTCGTCGGCAATGCCCTCAAGTTTACCAAGGCCGGAGAAGTCAGTGTCAGGGTCGGCGTGGCTGAAAACAGCGATGCGGATGACGTCAAGCTACGCTTCTCCGTCACCGATACGGGAATTGGCATCCCGGCAGAGAAGTGCGACATCCTCTTCCAGGCATTCACCCAGGTGGACGCCTCAACGACCAGGAACTACGGGGGGACAGGGCTGGGACTGACGATCTGTAAACACCTGGCCCGGATGATGGGCGGAGAGATTGGCTTCGAAAGCGAGCTCGGCACAGGCTCGACATTCTGGTTCACCGCCGTTCTCAGGAAACAGCCGCACGGGTCGCAGAAGAAGAAGGCCGGCACTCCAGCCCTGCAATCAAAACGGTATCTGGTCGTCGATGACAACGAAACCAATCGACGGGTCCTCGGCGAAATGCTGCGTTCCTGGGGATGCTGCTTCGACGAAGCCCCAGACGCAAGAACGGCTCTCGACATCCTGCACCGTGCTGTTCGGGAAGGGGCTCCCTTCGATGTGGCCATCCTCGATATGGCAATGCCGGGAATGGATGGCGAAGCCCTCGCCCGGACCATCAAGGGTGATCCCGCCATCCGCTCCACCCTACTGATTCTGCTGACCTCGATGGGAACAACCCATGGCGATGGTGACCGGCTGCAGTCGGTCGGCTTCGCAGCCTGCCTGAGCAAACCTGTGAGGCAATCCCGCCTCCTTGACTGCCTGGCTGAGATTGTGGAGAACGGACCACGTGAAAGCGTGGATAGCACCACGAACGACCAGAAGACTCTTGTCTCCCGCATGCAGCCCCCCACAGGCACCCGAATCCTCTTGGCGGAAGACAATGCCGTGAATCAGCGAGTTGCACTCAAGCTTCTGGACAAATTCGGGCTGGAAGCAGACGCCGTGGTCAACGGCAAAGAGGCCATCGATGCCTTGGAGAGAGTCGATTATGACTTGGTGCTGATGGATGTACAGATGCCGGAAATGGACGGTACGGAGGCTACTGCCGTAATCCGTTCACCCGCCTCCAATGTGAAAAACCACAGCGTGCCGATCGTGGCCATGACGGCCCATGCAATGAGCGGCGATCGCGAACGTCTCCTGGCTGTCGGAATGGACGATTACATCGCCAAACCCGTGAATCCCGAAGACCTCCTGGAGGCAATCATCCGCCAACTCCCCACCCCTCCCCCTGCTCCGCCAAACGCGTCAGTGCCGCCAACTCCCGGCACACAGGACGCAGGTGGACCTTCCCCGGCGGAAGAAGCGGGCGATGGAGATCCCATTCTCGACCTGGCTGAGTTGGAGGGCCGCTTTGGTGAGGACAGGGAGTTCTGTCAGGAGATCATCGACCTCTTCATAGATGGCATGCCCAGACGCCTGATGGATCTCTCGGAAGCCATAGCCCAGGGCGACGAGGAACAGGCCCACCGCCATGCCCACACGATCAAGGGCTCCTCAGCCAACATTGCCGCAACGCGCGTAAGTAAAACGGCAAGAGATATCGAGTCAGCCGCCACAGACGGCAGGATGGCGGAAGCAGAGACCCTGTTCCCGGTGTTGGCTCGGGAATTCGAGAACCTGAAGGAAAATGTAGAGAAGATTCTGCCATGACCGCCAACAACACATCTCTTACGTTCGAACACCTCCCGGAGGGTGGCGAAAGATGAAAGCTATAGTCTCTTTTGGGTCTCTGGCCAGACTGGCCCTGCTGTGCGCCGCCCTCGTCGGAGGAAACGCCGTGGCACAGGATCCTCTACCGGAAAAGAGCCCCGTCACCCCCGCTCCCACCACCATAAGGGAGCCGCTGGCTTCCGCCCCCGACGCAGTTGCGTCCTCGACGCTGACGACACACGACACACTGACGCTTGCCCCCCCCGCCCCCGACGACATTCAGAAAGAAGTGTCAACGTCCCATAGCCGGTACGATTTCTGGCACCCCGATCCGGTACGGGAACTCGTCCTCAGCTGGCCTTTCGCCGTCGCCGCCCTTGCGCTTGTCGCCCTCAATGTAGGCATTCTCATCCTGGGCGTAGTGGCGATCGGCCAAGTCCTTTACGTGCCCCAGATGAACCGACGTCTTCAAGCTGCGGCGGCGGCCCAGCATAGAGACCTCGAAGAACGGAAACGAACAGTCAAAGAACTGCTTGATGCCTGCGCAGCACGAGAGCAGTTGGAACAGATCATCGACTACAGTCCCGCCGTCTGCTTCTTGTGGTCAAACGAACCAGAATGGCCCGCTGAGTTCGTCTCGGAGAACGTCAACCAGTTCGGCTACTCAACCCGGGAACTCACCACCGGCTCGACCTCGTTTGCCAATATCGTCCACCCGGAAGACCGATCCCACGTCTTCGAAGAACTCCAGGAACTCGGGCAAGACCGAGCTCACGACTTCGCCATTGAGTTCAGACTGCTCACGAAACGGGGTGAATCGCGCTGGGTGAACAGCCATGTCTGGCCGCGACAGAACTCCAAACAACAGGTTACTCACTACCAAGGCATCCTGCTGGACGTGACCGACCAGAAGCGCACTCAGGAACAGCTTCAAGAAGCCAAGAACGACCTGGAACGAATGAATCGGGACCTGGGAGAAGCAGTCAAACGGGCCAACAGACTAGCCGTCGATGCGGAAGCCGCAAACGTCACCAGAAGCGAATTCCTCGCCAGCATGAACCACGAGATAAGGACGCCCATGAACGGGATTGTCGGCATGACCGGCCTCCTTCTCGACACGGCGATGACGGCAGAGCAGCGTGACTACGCACAGACCATCCGGCAATGCGCCGACAATCTGCTGACAACAGTCAACGCGATCTTGGACTTCTCGAGCATACGAGCAGGAGAGATCGAGGCGGAAGAGATCGACTTTGACCTGCATAGCACGTTGGAGGACATGACCGAAAGTCTCACCATGAACGCGCACGCCAAAGGGCTGGGCTTCTCACTCAGTCTGGATCAGAACGTCCCACAGCGGCTGTGCGGAGACCAGCGCTGGTTGAGACAGGTATTGAACAATGTCGTCGGTAACGCCATCGAGTTCACCGACCGAGGAAGTGTTGACCTCCAGGTCGTGGTTGACCAGACAGCACCGGATGCAGCCCTGCTTCGGTTCACGGTCACCGACACCGGAGTCGGGATCCCGGAAGATCGCCTCGCTACCTTGTTTGAGCCATTCACTCACGTGTCCACGTCGGGACACAGCGGCGTCAGCGGCACGGGCCTCGGGCTGGCCGTAGCGAAACGCCTCGTGGAGATGATGGGAGGAGATATCGGGGGCGAGAGCGATGTGGAAGGCGGCACAACGCTGTGGTTCACCGTGCGCATGCGCCCCGCGCACAGAACCGACGTTCAGCCCGAAGCCACCTTGACCGAAGGGCACCCGGTCCGCGTTCTGGTCGTAGACGACAACCCTGTCGATCGACGCATTCTTGCCACCATGCTGAAGGGGTGGAACGTCGTCGTCCAGGTAGCTGCCAACGGCCAAAGTGCCCTTGGGATGATACGGGAAGCAACATCAGGAGAGACCCCCTTTGCTCTGGCCTTCGTTGACCTCAGCGTGCCTGGCTTGGGAGGAGAGGAACTTGCCCGGGCAATCCAGGAGGACCCGGCCCTGGATCAGACCCGAGTCGTGCTCCTCTCGTCC
>Ga0209249_1002048_pt1 | contig 17335 bp, 28 predicted proteins | sample SaaInlV_200m_DNA_4_FD_184653 | JGI IMG/M metagenome (GOLD analysis project Ga0209249, IMG submission 184653) | Marine microbial communities from expanding oxygen minimum zones in the Saanich Inlet - SI037_S3LV_200m_DNA (SPAdes) (version 2) | ecosystem: Environmental > Aquatic > Marine >...
GTAGCACCTACTGCACCCGTAGCACCCGTAGCACCCGTAGGTCCTGTTGATCCTGCTGATCCTGCTGGGCCAGTTGAACCAGTTGAACCTGCTGGGCCTGTATTACCAATAGGGCCTGTATTACCAATAGGGCCTTGAGAACCAGTTGCACCAGTGTTACCAGTTAAGCCTGTTGGGCCGACACCACCTGCTGGACCTGTTGGGCCAGTTGAACCCACACTACCAGTAGCACCAACTGTTCCTTGTAGGCCTTGAGGTCCTTGGTCGCCATCAGCACCAATCGCACCTTGAGGGCCAGTTGAGCCTGTGCTACCTGTTGCGCCAATAGGGCCTGCTGGGCCTGTTACACCATCAGCTCCATCAGCACCTGCTGGACCTGTTGGGCCAGTAGGACCTGTTGGGCCTGCATCTCCCGTATCTCCTTGAGTGCCTTGTGGACCTGTGTTTCCTGTATCACCTTGTGGACCTGTTGGGCCAGTAGGACCTGTATCTCCTTGAGAACCAGTTGGACCAGTAGGACCTGTATTTCCTGTTAGTCCTGTACCTCCTGTTGGGCCAGTAGGTCCAGTAGGACCTGCAACACCATCGTCACCTTGAGGGCCTTGCGGACCTGTATTACCATCAGCGCCTTGAGGGCCTTGAAGGCCAGTAGGCCCAGTAGAACCAGTAGAGCCTGTTAAACCGATAGGACCAATAGCACCAGTGTCACCTGTGTCGCCTTGAGGACCTTGAGGACCAGTTGCGCCAGTAGGACCAGTAGCACCTTGGACACCCTGAATACCTTGAGGACCATCATCACCTTGAGGACCTGTTGAGCCAGTAGGACCTGTGCTACCAGTATCGCCTGTTAAACCTTGAGAGCCTGTTAAACCTTGATCTCCCTGTATTCCTTGCGGACCTGCAATACCTTCATCACCTTGAGGGCCTTGTGGACCTGTGTCGCCAGTTAAACCTTGAATACCTTGCGAACCTGTTAAACCTGTTGTTCCAGTTGCTCCAACAGCTCCAGTTGTTCCAGTTACTCCAGTATCTCCTTTTTCAGATAAAACTTGCCACTCTAAAGGTTGGCTTGAAGGGATAGACCCTAAAGCTGGATTGGTAATAGCAATATAAGATGAGCCATTATATGAAACAGAATCAAACTCTTCATAATCAGTGGAAACAGACCAATCGCCTTTCCACGCCATTCTTACCTTACCTAAATTTAAAGTTGTCATATTGTTACCTCTAACTCGCCATTGGCGTTAATATTAAAATCTTGGTCGTCAGCATTGCCATAAAACTCAATAGTTAACTGCCCTGTTGTTGCGTTTAAATTAAATTGACCAAAAGACAAGCCAAGTGGGGATGTTCCCATTGGACCTTGGTCGCCAACTGAGCCTGAAGGGCCTACTGAACCTTGGTCTCCATCAGGGCCTTGAATACCTTGAATACCTTGGTCTCCGTCAGGGCCTTTGTTTCCTGTTGGGCCTACTGCGCCTTCTACGCCTGTTGGACCAGTAGGGCCTAACGGGCCTTGGTTTCCTTGAGTACCTTGTGGCCCTGTGTTACCCGTTAACCCTGTATCGCCAGTAGGACCAGTAGCACCTGTGTCTCCGATAAGGCCTTGATCACCCTGTATTCCCTGAATGCCTTGTGGTCCTGTATCGCCAGTAGGACCAGTAGCACCTGTGTCTCCGATAAGACCCTGATCTCCATCAATACCTTGAATACCTTGAATACCTTGAATACCTTGTAAGCCTTGAGGGCCAACTGGCCCAGTATCTCCAATAGGGCCTTGAGGTCCTGTGTCTCCATCAAATCCTTGAGAGCCTTGTGGACCAGTAGGGCCTAACGGGCCTTGATCACCTTGAGGACCAATAGGTCCTGTGTCACCATCAATACCTTGTGGGCCTGCTGGACCGCTTGGACCTGTCGCGCCCATTGGACCTTCGTCACCATCAATACCTTGAATACCTTGATCACCTGTTGGACCTTGTAAACCGACAACACCTTGGATACCTTGTGAACCTTCAGGACCAACATCACCAGTTAAACCCTGTGGGCCAGTCGCACCAGTTGGACCTAATGGGCCAACATCGCCTTCTACGCCTTGGATACCTTGTGGACCTTCAGGGCCTGTTGCGCCAGTAGGGCCTAATGGACCATCATTGCCTGACGGACCTCTATCTCCAGCTGGGCCTTGAATACCTTGAGGACCTAATGGGCCTTCATTACCATCAGGGCCTTGTGGTCCTGTAACACCAGTTGGGCCAGTAGCACCTACTGGGCCTTGCGGTCCTTCGGATAAAGAGAACTCTAAATTTCCTGTTAAAGCATCGTAAGCTACTGATCCAGCCTGACCATAAGGTAGAGATATTAAACTAGCAGTTAAGCCATATAACTCAGCTCTTATAGACGTTGCCTGTGTAGCTTTTAAGGTGGCAATGTCTGCCGAGTCTGAAGCAATGATTGCCTGAGCAATTGCTGTTACCGCTGAAGCAGAAGCAGAATCAATACCAGCCTGTAACAAGCCACCCAAAACGTTATCTGCAAGCTGGTCTGAACCAACCAAACCATTAGTAAGCGCACCATCGTCCTTTTGAATTAGATCAATATTCGCTCTAATCTGATCAAGCGTTACTTTTAAATCATCAAACTCACGATTTAGCTCTGTGCCTTCTGCATTAAAGTCTTGGAACGTTGTATAGTCTTGTTGTCTAGTAAACTCTACTGGCTGTGCCATACTTCCCCCTGTTTAATGTGCGCCCAAAGAAGGCAGGACACACAACTGTTTTAAGTCAGATTCCCAATGAATCCGTCTTCAATTTCAATGACCGAATAATTCCCTTCTAGGCCACTTTTTTCTAAAGCATTTACTAGATCTGCTTCTCGCTTATAAGGAGAGCCATCTGTCTTTGTAAATACTTGAGGTAAATCATCTTCAACTACTACAGCATCTTCAATTGCATTGTTTGCGATTGAATCAGTAAATGCCTGCTCAAACTTGCCTGTCTCATAGAATCCAAAGATAAGCTCAATGCGTCTTGCGTTTCTTTCTTTATCCATGCCATATAGGTTTGATAGTCTGCGGTACTCGTCTCTAGGGCCTTCAACTTCAGTAGATAAGCCTGTATCAGTGTTGATAAAATCAACCAACTCTTCGCCATACATCAAGCGCAAAATTGACGCTTCATACATAGGTACATTCTTATCAATGGCAATAATGCCAGCCTCTTTATGGATCTTTACATTTACTAATTTAATCTTCATTTTTCTCACCTTCTTTTTTATTTAACAAACAATAAATTGCAATATCACAACCTATTGGTAGTTAAACAAAAGGCTAGAGCTGTTCACAACACCCTAGCCTTGAGCTTAATTACTACTAAACAGCTAGTACCGCATGTGCGTTCATTCTGTTACAAGTCAATGAATACTTGTCTGACATACCGAACTCAGCTACGAACTTGTCGCCACCGCGTGATGGTGTGCGAAGTTTCATATCATGTCCGTCCATCTTCATAAGCGTTAAATGCTTAGTGTTGATGAAGTAACAACGGTTATCCCAATTTGTAGTTGCTGAAGTTAAACCTTGAACAGCTTCAAATTGATAATCGATAACTAATGGAACACCTCTGAACGTTAAGTCTGAGATAGCACCATCTAAAGAAGCACCATTAGCGCCAGAGTTAGCATTGATAACGATTGAACCTGAAGTTGCTGTGCGGTAAGCATCGTAAAACGCTTGGCCAACAAGGATAAAGTCAGGCTTGCCACCATTCTTAGAACATGCTCTCCATGCTAATTCCATGTTGCTTAATAACGTAGCACCAGTACCAGCTGTTGCGTTAGTGTGGTTTCTCCAAAAAGTAGAAGTAGCACGATCAAAACCACCAATGACACCAGTTGTAGGGTCAAGGTCGATAATCGCATCTAGGCCAGCTACTGCTTGAGCGTCCTGAGTACCATCCATGTGAAGGTTTTGGTCTGTTTGTGTCAACATACCATCGCGTAAAGAAGTCATCTTCTCACCCATAAGGTTAACCAACGCCACTGCTTCGTCTGCTGAAGCTGTAGAGTTAGGCTTATCTACGTCAAACGAGATACCTGCTGATAGAGCTTCGTCTTCGTTGATAGTAAAACCATCAAAGAAAGAAGTCCAAGTGTATTTAGCGTGTGCTACTGGATCAGAAGTACCGTAAGTTACAGTATCTGCACCATAGTAGAACTGGCCTGAAGAATGACGCTCTTTACGAATAGGGCAATTAATGTACTGTAAAGTACCTTTAAAAGTCTTTTTCTTAGCGTCAAGCTTCTTGATTAGTGGAGTTTCAATATCGATTTGCGATACTGGAGTTTTAGTGACGTAACGGTCACGAGCGTAGTTACCTGCTTTAACTAGGTCTGATGCTGAAATTGGCATGATTATTCCTTATAAAAATTAAAATTAGCCTAGGATCTTTCCTAGACTTTCTTCTAACTCGTACAAGAGAACGTGAACCCCTTAACCTTACCAACGCTGTAAGAGAGCGACTCTTACGTTACGACTTACGAATTTAGCAACCCTTACATTTATAACTTTTTTTAATCAACAATTTTTGAGGAGATTGTTATGAAAAAACTTAATCTAGTAGCAAGGGTTAGCTTTAATATACACTAATTTATACTATATGTAGCATTATATTTATTTATTTATACTATATGTAGTGTTTAGTAGTAATATTATTATCGTATCAAACTCATAGCAAAATCAATATTAGCCTGTTCATCACTAACGTTTGAGCTGGCAAAGTTATTGACGTTTTGAGCTTGCCTTGATGAACTCATAGGCGTTGGACTTGGCTTGCGCTGTGATACATTGATCGCATGATAACGATTAACGAACTCAGTTGCCCACTGGCCCATAGGTGTGCCATCTTGCACCACCTTTATTGCTAAAGCTTCAAGCTGTGACTCTTTTAAAGCAAAGTCAGGATCATTGGCTCTAAACTGATTAACCATGTTTTGAATTGCACCACCTTGCTCTTGCACTGCCCGCTCTTGATCTTGTCGCTGTTGAGCTTCGCGTTGTTGCTGTTGCTCTATCGCTTGATCTTTAATACGCTTCTGCGCCCTATCATTAACGTAGTCTTCGTTAGCCTCGCCATCTTCATAATCCTTCTTTAAGTCGTCAAAGCGCTGGTATGCGTCATCCACCTTACCATGCCTTTCTTTAACGTTACCTATTACATCCATGAAAAAGTCAATACTCTTCTCTACGGTTTCCCAGTCTGGAGAGTTAAAACCTCCAACGAACTCTGCGCCTTGCATAAACTCTTCAGAACTCAACCCCGTCTTTTCAACCACATGTCTAAAGTTATCAATAACCTGCGTCTGTTGCTTACTAGACTCGATCAACTCTTTATTCTTATGACTTAATGATTGAAACCTCTCGCGAGTACGCTCATTGGTAATTGACTCCATGATCTCAGCATCTTCAGCTTCTTCTTTAGCTTCCGCTTCAACTGGATCTTCAACAGCATCCTCAACTGGCTCTTCTTTAGGCTCTTCAGCAGGCTCTTCTTCAACAGCCTCCTCTTCAGCTTGATCTTCACCAGCCAAAATAGCCAGCGCATCTTCACCAGTTACTTCAGCATCTGCGTCAAAGTCTTCAGCTATCGGCTCTTCAATAGCATCAGTTACAACCTCAACCTCTTCACTCAATTCAACTTCGTTTCCTTGTCCTTCTAAATCCATCTCTTAACCCCTTCTTATTAAATTTGTGGCATTTGCTGTGGCATACCTTGTGGCATTCCCATTGGCATTTGCATTTGCTGTTGCTGTGGTGCTTGCATTTGTGGGATAAACTTACTTGAGTCTCCATCAATACCAAAACGCTCTAGCGTCTCTTTCAGGTACTCTTCCAAGTAACTAACATCCATGTTTTGCGCTTGACCTTGTGCAATTTGCATCGCAAGGTTTTGTAATACTGGTAGCAACTCAATCCATGTGCTTCTGTCTTCCATCTCATCAGGCTTGCCAGTTGATCCAGCACGCACCGAAACATTACAGTAGTTGTAAATCTTGTCAGCTTTTTGCTTGATTGAGCAATTAGGCATGTATGAATCGTCATACCAAGTTGCACCCTCGCCAGCAATCTCTTTAACCATACCAACATCACAACCCAGTAAGAAACACTCAGCTGTGTAATTAGCAATGGCTGAAATGAAGTCCTCTAGTGTGTCGCGTTGCTCAGAAACTCTAGTCGCACGACCATTGTTCATGATTGATGCTTCTGTTGCTGTCTTAGCCTTCACAACACTGCCCATATCAGCTTCTTGCAAGCCTGATACGATCTGCAAGTCACGCATGATCTGCGTTGTGTCGTATGATTTTGGATCAATCGGAATGTGCACACCCTTTTGTAACGCCTGATCAATTGGCCTGCCTTCAGTATCAATCGCTAGTATCTCTGCTGTCTCTGATACAGTGAACTTCTTAATATCACCTTCTTTTAGGCCGTTAGCCACATAGTGCGGTTTGTTCATCTCTCTGTGCTTTTTAAGCTTGGTACGCGTGTCTGTGTACTCATCCTGCAAAGGCAACCACTGTTCTAGGTCTGTTAATGGCTGGAACTCATCTTCAAGCTGGTTAAACGCCAAACCAAAGAATGGATACCACTGCTCACCAACATTTTCAGGCGTCCAAGATAGTAGAGGCGTTTCAATACCCTTAACAATCAAGTGAACACGATTCTGATCTTTATCCCAAACTTCATACACTGCGACTGGCTTTTGATTCTCATTACCTTTAAGCGTGTTATTGCCAACACTGTTGTTTAAGTTGCTGTCTGCGATAGAGTTGTAATCGTTGTCCTTCTTATCTTTACCCCACTCGTGCGTTGATACACCTGACCAGTTAGCATCAGGAAACTCACCCATCAATTCACTCTTAGACTTCCAAATACGCTGGAATATGCGACCAGCTTTATGTAAATCCGAGAAGCGACCAACACTAGGAGAAACAAACACATCTTCAAAATCAATATTGTCAATCACCAAGCCTTTGCTCAATACAATCTCAGGTGTATTTAATAAGCCTTCTTCAATCTGCTCTAGGCGTGCCTTTTGCAATTCGTTATTCTCATCAGCCTCCAGCTCTTTCTCAATACCATGAGCCATGTGCAAGTTGTCGCGAGTATCAGCCAGCGCTGTTGTTGCTTTAGGGTTTGGGCCAGTTACATTCTGCAAGTGGACTTTCACCCAGCCAATTGAACAAACCTTAGAGCTTCTTACTGCGTTCTTGAAGATGTGCTTGGTGTTGGCTTCGTTGAATTGCTGATTTAGTACAATCTCTAGCGTTTTAGCTAGGTTTTTCTTGCCATCACCTTCATACATACCTGACTCAGGGTTTGAGGCCAGCTTCTCATTTACATCCACTGCAATCTCAGGTGATTTTGCATAGACATGAGGAATCAATGACTGCAAGGTTGAGTTAACCAAGTTAGTTTTTACATCGTCCTCTTTAAACTGTTCGCCTTTGATATATTGACGATTCTTTTTGATCTTGGAATAAATACCATTCTCATCATCGTTAATCTTGTTAATTTCATCAATCTCTTTGAAATACTGAAGGACTAGCGCCTTGTCCTGCGCTGGGTCTTTCACCACGTTTACTACTTCTGCTTCTATTTCCATTTTTGGTTTACCCTTGTTATTATTTATCCGTAAAGGTGCGCAAAGCTACCTTCAACCACTCTTCCTTCTTGTATTTCCTTCTTTGGTTTCGTCCTTCTACTAACTAACGAATCTGTAACGCTATCCCACATGTGATCTTCCTGTGTGGTATCAATATCTTCTCCATTCTTGGGGTCTCTCATCATCACTGGCACTGTCCTAATAAAGTGTTTACATGTGTCAAACACAAAGAACCCATCACCACCAACAACCTTTCCTCTCGCATCTGTCTCTGAATTGTTCAGTCTTACGACCAGCTCATGCGCTTTATCAACACGATAACCATGTCCGCTATTTCCCTTCTTGGCTGGCTTGTTAAAGTAAATACCAGCTCTAATAAAATGTTCACTCACGCCAATTGTTGCGCCATTGCTCGAAGGCAAGTCACCAATATTGTTTTTAAACTCAACACCCTTGTCTCTCTCGGCTTTGTCTAGTTTTAATATCTGTTCAGCAACTTGCATCGCTGTTTCATGTGTGCCAACGTTAGGCTCTCCACCCCAGCCATACAACTCACGATATAAATAAACATTGCCATCAAAATCTTGTGCGAACCAGCATAACGAATATGGCTTATCAAAACCCCAGTCCAATCCTCTCCAGCGTTTCCAGCCAGTGGGAATAGGAAAGGGTTTAAGCAGGTGTATCTCAGGCTTCCAAATCTCATGAAGATAAGCACCACCAATCGCACTTAAAGGTTTCTGCTGATACAAGCTCTCCCAATCTCTACTGGGTAGTGATTTGCGTATCTGCTGTAACTTAGGCAAAGGGTATCGTTCAGTCCATAGCGCATCGCCTGATTTACGCCCTAATTCGTCTTTACCCTCAGCAATGGCTGGCAAAGTAATAACCTCCCAATTCTCGTGCTGTTTCTCTCGAAGTAGGTAGCCAATCAGATCGTCTTCATGCCAACGTGTGCCAATCAATATGATCTTGCCATCAGGCATCAGTCTTGTATATGCGTCAGCGTTGTACCAATCCTTTGTACTTTCTCGGAATGTATGCGACTCAGCTTCTGCCCTTGATTTAACTGGATCATCAATCAACAACAAGTCAGCACCTTTACCAGTGATCGCACCACCAACACCAACCGCACTTAAAGAACCACCCTCTTTTGTTTCAAATTCACTTTTAGATTGTGAATCATCGCTCAGTATTGAGCCAAAGATAGTTTTGTAAGTGTTTGTCTTGAGTAAATTACGCACTCGTCCACCAAATCGCTGGGCCAGTGAAGAACCGTAAGCACTAAGAATAACCTGACGCTCAGGGTTACGACCTAAAAACCAAGCAGGCATCAGCTCACTAACGATCAGTGACTTAGAGTGTCTTGGTGGCATTGAGATAATCAAACGACTAATCTCTCCACGTTCCATCGCCTCAAGCTTATCGAACACCAGTCTATGGTGATCGGCCACTTCAAACTTTGGAAAACACATAACGCTAAACGCGCCTAGAGAAGTACGCGCAAAATCATTCATATCACTCATAAAAGCTTCTTGAGATTCTCCCTTTGTGTATCGGTTAAGTCATCAGCCAAATCAATACTGGTTACTTCTGCGATCATCTCTACTGCCTTACGCTTAGGTGCAACATACTGGGCCAACTCTTTACAGGCGTTAAACTCCATCACCTTGTCTTTACTGTCCTCAGCTTCTTGCGCCAACCTAACTAAAGACTCGATAGGGTCATAGCCAAGCGCGTTCAGCTTATCGATAATGTTTTGTGTTTTCTTGTTAGGCGTTCCTTTTTGTCTTCCACCTCTACGTTCACCCTTCTTAGATCCTCCACGCGAAGACTTGCCACTACTATTTGCTACTTTAGCCATCTCTACCCTTATTTATCATTATCAGGATGTGATTCATTCAGCAGGTAATTAGCCTCTTGCAATATCTGCTCAAACTTGTAAATCTCATCAATCTCTCTCGCATCTGCAACGCCTTGCTCTGAGATAACCTTGATCACTTCTAGCTTTGCCCTACAGTCTTTCATTGAATGGATCATGGCGCTTTAATTCCCATTGCTAACCAGTAATAATCAGGATAAGGCAACTTTATTCCTAGCCCTGCACAAAGCCTGTCAACTTCCTCTAGGTAACGTGCGAACTCAGCTACTTTCATATCCTTAGTTTCTTTCAAGCTTGTAATCTCTTTTTCATTAAAACCAGTAGTTACGTCATACCCTAGCAATTCTTCAACTAAAGCTTTGTGCGTCTCTTTTTTGGAATAACCTAGCTCCTGCTTAATGTAGTCATCAATCCACATAAAGTACAGTTTGTTTTGTGCGCCACTGCGTGTAAGTTTGTCTTCTTTAATCTCTACCATCGCTTTATCAACCTTTGGATTCTCTAAGAAGTAATCTTGTACCAGTGTCTTGAAGATCATCTCTTTAGGTTTGGTTCGTTCAATTACTCTTCTCATACATTCTCATAAGGAAAATCACTCATCAATCCAAACCAACACCAACCTTCTAAGTCAGCAGGTTTTTGTCTTCTAATCTCTACATCTAGTTTTTTTGTATCCCCTGTCCAAAGCTTAATAACATCTTCGTTTTTAATCCAAACCTCACACAGATCAATGTCGTACCCTTCCTCGTCAACACTGCCAAGGTTTTTCTTTAAGTATTTACTCATTGCAACGTCTCAATGTGTTCATGCCATTCTCCAACACCACCATAACCAAGCGTCTTCATGCTTTTAACATGATCTTTTTCATACTGCTCAAAGTCACTCTCTTCGATCACCAGTCCAACTGGGGTTTCATCTGACATTGAAGAAATTTGTGCAATGTTATCTCTGCTTTCCAAATATTCAGCAAATTCAATCTCCGCTTCATCTTTAGAATTAGCTCTAACAAAAAGTGTTTTCTTTACTTCTATCTCTAACTTGTAATACATTTACTTATTAAACCTCTGTGCGTGTTTTTTAATTGCTCTTACTGTCATCAGGTGATTTCTAGCCTGTCGTTTTTGATCTTCGGTTAGTGTTGCGCCATATTCTTTTAGCGCTACTTGGTCTTCTTCGTCCAGTCTTACAACCTTTGCATTTATTTGTCCTTGGCTCATTTCGTTTTAGATCAGCCCCTTTTCAATCATCTTCTCTTGAGTTTTAATCACGCCTCTCAAGTGGATAAGCTCCAGCCACTCTTTTTCATAGCTACTAGGTTTGCGACCATCAAGCACGTCATGGCATGAATAGCATGAATATGCACCATGAATATCATGAGCTTTTAAAGCTAAACCAGCGCCATTCAAGTGAGCCAAGATAACTGTTTCGTTATTAGGTCCAGCATTACAACCCTCTAACCTGATCATGCAAGGTTCACCCCTTGCGCTCTTGGTTAGTTGACTAGACATCCAGACCTTTTGCAATATCACTAACGCCTGTTAATTTATTCCACCTAGCCCTGCCTTCTTTGAAATTGAGCCTCATAACCTTAACTAGACTTTCATCTTCAAGTCCTCTGACCCAATCCATAACAAATTTTGGTACTGCGTTTTCAGGACAGCCACACGTTAACCAGCCAGTAGCTTTATCAACCTGATCAGTAAAACTCATGGACAAAAACTCCCTCTCCCAATGTGCTTTAAGCTGTGAGCCACTAAGATCCTGCTTCTTATCTTCAAGCATGTGACTGTCTAGCACGCTGTTAGTATTTTTAATAAACTCAAGTAGCCCGCCAATGCCTTCATCAGCTGGCATGGTAGGCACTGACTTTATTACTTTCTCATTTTGAAATCTGTTGTAGTCTTTTTTTTCATCAATCAAGAAAGAGATAATCTTTTCAGCCCAAATATTCTTAACACCCATCTTGATCTTGTTATAACAAATTAGCTCATTAACCAGTTCATTAGCCCACTGTTCTGCTTCTTGCTGTGTCATTACGCCATCTCCAGTAATTTACTTTTAATGTTGTTGGTGTTGTGAGCGTCAAGCGCCCATTGCTGAATACTGTTGCCATCGCTTGTCCAAACTTCATTAGGCTGATAGCCAGCTCTTTCAAATGATCGCCAAATAATTCCAAGCTTCGCGCCATCACTAACATTCGCAAACGTGCCTTTTTTCTTGTGCTGTTCATCGTTAGTCGTATCAATAACAGAAGGCTTAACCCAGCCACTGCGAACATGGTTTCTAAATTGAGACTGAATGTCTTTCCAAGGAGCTTTCCTATCATTCATTTTGTCTTTGAATGCTTCAATCATATCTAGCGCCTGTCGTTTACTTATCTTTGGACACTTTGTTCTCAATACGTTCGTTGAAGTTTCATTTGGATAAAACGAATTAATAATTTCAGCTTGAGTCTGAGCTTGCTCAGTGTGAATATCTTTATTACTAATTGAATCTTTATTACTACTTGGTTCTTTATTACTAATACGGGCCTGTTTCGGCTTCTTGGCGTTTCGGCTTCTAGGCGTTTCGCACTTTAGGGGCTGTGAAGCCTTATGTCCATTTCGCACTTTAGGGTGCTTTACAGTACCAACATGTATTTTTAGGTGATATGTTCCTGTACCATCTTTATGTTTTTCATACTCAATATAACCAAGGGCTTTTAATTCTTTAATACCTGATTTAATTGCTTTCTCTCCATCGCTAACTTGCTTGGACATTGAGCGGATTGTAAAGTTCCAGTTATCAGGCTTACCCATCATGAACGCATAGATACCTTTGGCTTTAAATGAAAGCTCAGGACTGTTCAGTACCTCGTTTGCTATTTGTGTAAAAGGTACTACTTGTTTTTCTATTGTGTCGCTCATTCAATTCCTCTGATTGAAAAGTTAAGATAACCTTCGCCTTTCTTAACTGTGTTCTTTATCACTGTCGCTCTAACAACCCTTCTGTCGTTAAAGTCGTACTTCTTTTGTAAAATATCTTGTAGTGGTTTGATCGGGTTATCCCAGTCAGCCAACGTGTTTAATCCAAACTCAAAGTTAATCTCTAAATCACCCTCTACTGGCACTTCATACTTATTAGGCAGTAGTAGCATTAACTCTTGCTCATACGCCTTGTATTCAGGCGTTTTGAAGCGCTTACCCTGCCAAGCGTCATTAACACTAAGCGGTTTAATATGTATCTGTACTGTTGCCATCTTCTTTAGCATTCCAAAATAAAGGACATTCTTCTTCTAGCAAAGGCTCGCCATCGACTAGCTCATGATCACGAAAGCGAAGGTTAGTAGTTACTCTATGTGCTAAACAATAGTGAGCGCATTTACATACTGATTTACAAACTTGATTCATGTATTCCCCCGAATATATTAGTTAGTCAGGATAGATGTCTCTGCGTAAATCCTTACCGCTGACTTCTCCACCTGTTATATTTTCAATTTTTAATACGTGTTTAGCACCAACTTCTCTATGACCTGTTACCCACTGTCTCACAGAACCTGTGCCAACACCTAAACGAGCAGACATATCCTCGTAAACACGTTCCATACAGGCATATTTACCATTAAGTGTTTGCGCTACTACCCATTCTCTAAGTTCCATTATTCACCTTTTGTATATTAAAAATACTTTATTTATTTAATAATACATATTGTAATGTAAAACAAGACAAAAAAGACCTTTTTTTTAAAATAAATAAAATGTAATAAAAAATGTAATACAACGTACATTTTGTATATATTTCATATATAATAAAAGAATGAATTTAGACTGGACTAAAAGAGCAAGACGACTAATGTCCGAGCAAGGTGTGACCCAAGGAGACCTTATATCGGTAATGGGCGTTAAGAGTGGTGGGGCAATATCCCACTATTTTACTGGAAGGAACTCGCCTACTATACCTGCTATTAATGCTCTCGCCAAATTCCTTAATGTATCTCCTCAATATTTACTCTTCGGTGGAGATAAGAATCGCGAAGTTGACGGAAAGCTAATAGCTTCATGCGCCACAACGATTCGTGAATTAAATGAAAAACACAATCTCAATCTATCTGAACAACAACAAATCCAACTGGTTGTTTTTATATACAACCAATATCAAAAAGACGAAGGGGTTGAATCAATATCTGAAAAACAGATACTTGATACTGCCATGCTCTTGTCAGGATCTCTAGTCTAATAAATTCCCTTACTAAAAGTTAGGTTTAATATAGACTTCTTTATAAATATATACTAAGATACCCTTTTCTAATACATTATGTATAATATCCCCCAAAATCGACGCAAGTATCTTTAGGGGGATGTTTGCTTTTTTTTATAAATAAAAAAGTACATAATAAGGAGATATTATCAACAACTCAACTATCGAAGAAAGAGCATTAAATGTTATTAGAAGTGGTTTCATACCTCAAGATCACAAAAATTTACTAACTTGGTCTGCCTTAACTGCTTTGTTTATAATATCTAGCGCCAGCGCCTTTACACTTGGCTATCAACAGTCAACCAATGCTAGTAAAAACAACATTCACTTGATCCAAAGCTATGCAGAAATGGAGAAAGCAATAATTGATAACTATGAAAAAGAACTTTATGAAAAAAAACTTGATACGCTCACAATACGAGAATCAGTCAATCCAAAATCAGTTAAACATCTCCGCTATTACGATAAAAACGGACTTCTTGTACGTGTTAATTAAGAGTAACACGCCTCACAATCACTAACCACTCCTCTTTTATATAGGATTCTTAATTTATTTAAGAAAATATAGTCTTTTTTAGTTGCCTTAATACTTTTTGTAATATATAATATGAAGTAAGTTAATAAGAAAAGAGTAGAAAATGAACAATTTAAACCAAACAATAGACACTTTCCTAGCTGAGTTCAGAGTAGGTATGGTGGAATATTACCAAGAGGTTCGTGATGAGCAGAAGGTGATGTATAAAGAAACTAAAGGCATGGACATCTACGACAAATACGACCACCCATTCTACAGTAAACACTCTAAGAAAGATGTTAGCCTAGCTACCCAATACAGTCAGAAAGACCTAGAAGAAATCATAGATAAAGACTTAGCATCTCGTAAAGTGAGATTCGTTTCTTCAATTGAAAACAAGCTAGAATCAGAACCTACAGAGTCTAATCTGACAATAGGTATAGACGGTTCTGTGAATGGCACTGTATCGTGTGCAACTAACACTGTGTCTGTGTACTCTATCTTAGCAGGTGGATACAATATTCAAAAGCTACACTACAGAGTTTTAGTCCAGTTAATAAGAAAAGGGAAATGAAATGAGACAAGAAATTAAACAAGCATTTAAAAAAGAAGCTATTGAGAATGTTCAAGCGTGGGATATGGATTCTGGGAATGTACATTTCCTATCGCAAGAATTTGATATGTTTGTTGTAGAAACTGAAATGGGCAGAAAGGCATTTAAAACTTTCGATGGCGCTTTTAATAGATTCACGACAATTTCAAAAGGCATGGATATTGAGGTTATTTTGGAAAACTTTGACCATGTTGATATTGATACATTTTTAATGGAGGTAGCGTAATGGACACAATGACTACTATGAATTATGAAGCAGATGACAATTATGCTGAAGAGGCTTATGACCGTCAACGTGACGCTTGCGCACACTTTCCTAAAGATATTTGGGATAAGGTATCACACATGAACCAAGCTCAAGCCTTAATGGTTGGTGAGGAACTACTCGCAATCAAAAAACAAACTGCTATCAATCGAGTCTTTGCAGAATCTATATATGGAAATTCTTTAGGCAAAGCGCCTGAGTCTCTTATCGCCTCATGAACATACTAAAAGTATTTAACATTAGAATAGGTATTAACATATTATGAAAAATAAATATCTAAGTGTTTTTAATACTGATGAGAATGGCGACTTTAAGGATGACCGCATTGTGTTTGTTATCTTTGGATTTGCGATATTAGGGCTAGGTTTAGCGGAAGCAATAGTGGAGATGATGTTATGAGCAAGATAGGTGATTGGATTATTGAAAAAGAAGAGTCAGGTGAGTTGATTCATGTTGAAGGCAGGGGCTATGTTAAGTCTGAAGATTATGCCCATGAATTAATGATAACAAAGTCCTTTGAGGATGAATTTGATAAATCATTTAGAAGTGAAGAGGTGGAAGAATGCACTTAGGAGAAGTAGTAGTTGGCTTAGGCCTTATATTTCAAATATGGATGTTCTGGTTAGTTTTTAGATAAAAAGGAGATTGTTATGAGTAAAAATAAAACGGTATTTGAAACACTATCAACAATTGATGTTAGTGGATTTACCAAAAAACTAGATACTAAGTATAGCTCATTGTCTTACTTATCATGGGCAGACGCTTGGAAGAACTTAAAAATTGCATACCCAAACGCAAGCTTTAAGATTATTAAAGATAGTGATACCAACCTACCTTATGTTGGCTCTGATATTGGCGCAATGGTGTTTACTGAAATGACTATTGAGGGAGTTACACATGAAATGTGGCTACCAGTCATGGACAACAACAATCAAGCGATGAAGAAGGTGGCTTATAAGTACAGGGTAAAAAACGGAGAGCGCGAAGTTAAAGCAATGACAATGTTTGATATAAACACTGCGCTAATGCGTTGCCTGACCAAAAATATGGCGATGTTTGGACTTGGACTTAATATTTACACTGGCGAAGATCTACCACTAACGCACGATGATTTTCTAACTGAAGTTGAAGTTGCAAAGCAAAAAGAGGAAGAGAAGCTGGAGATTGAGCAATACGTGGTCTCTATAAAAGAGAGGGTTGCTGGCGATGATGAACAAGGTGTTTCAGAGCTTAAAGCTGAACTTGATAATCAACAGAAGGTGCTGGTTGCAAAACAGCTAACGCCTACCGAGATTGACTACTTAAAGAAAGTAGCCTAACAAATTGCACCCGACCATATTATTACAGGAGAAGAAGATGAAGAATTTATTTCAATATAAAACTAGAGTTAGAAAATTAGAGAAGTCATTAGGACTTTCTCACTTGCCTGAACCATTCAAAAACGTTTATGCGTTTATTTCTTTTGAGTCAACCACCCGTTCAGCGATGATGCGTAGTGACTTTTTAAAAGAATTATCAATGTCCACTATCAAAAGAGCGGTTGATCAGTTGACCGAAGAAGGCTTGATTAAATCAATCAAATGCGAAGTGGATGCTCGCAAGAGAATCTTGATTGCAACTAGAGGCTAAGAGATGAATTTATTTGACCTAACCCAAGAAGCAAAACACATACTGGCCATGGATGACATGGATCAACAAACGATCAGCGACACGCTTGAAGGCCTTGGACTTGAAGATAAGTTTGCCAATTACTCAGCCATTATCAAAACATTTAATGCTGACACTGACGCACTGGCCAACGCTATTAAGCAACTGCAAGAGAAAAAGAAGCATGTTGAAAACAAGGTCACACGCTTAAAAGACATGGCGCTTCAGTCTATGCAAGACTTAGATATGACAAAGGCTGGCAACGCTGTTCATTCGATCACCTTACGCAAAGGTTCGGCAATGTCTAAGCTGGTGATTGATGATGGCACTGAGTTTCCGAAGTCTTTTATAACAATGGTAGAAAAGCAAGATAACGCTGGCCTAAAGCAAGCGCTGAAAGCTGGTGAGTTTAACTGTGAAGGCGTACACCTTGAAGATGGTGAACCAAGTATTTTAATAAAATAAAGGAGAAATAAAAAATGGCAGGAATTAACAAAGTAATATTAGTGGGTAACTTAGG
>Ga0209249_1002050_pt1 | contig 17329 bp, 12 predicted proteins | sample SaaInlV_200m_DNA_4_FD_184653 | JGI IMG/M metagenome (GOLD analysis project Ga0209249, IMG submission 184653) | Marine microbial communities from expanding oxygen minimum zones in the Saanich Inlet - SI037_S3LV_200m_DNA (SPAdes) (version 2) | ecosystem: Environmental > Aquatic > Marine >...
ACTGGGGTTAGTGTCTGTAAAAGTGCTAAAATGTTCATGTGGGTTTCCTGTGGCTGTTGGGTTGTGAGAAACACAACTGTACTACAGGAAACCCTATTCATTCACGCTTTTTTTGGCGAAGGTATTGTTCATATGATCCGTATTAATCGTCAAACTGACTACGCTTTTCGCGTCATTCTTTCCTTAGCCAAACAATCTCCCCAAACTCGTATCTCAAGTGCAAAAATCCGAAAAGAAATGCTTATACCGCCTGCTCTTTCGCTTCGGATTGTAGCAGAATTAGCGCGTGGAGGATTTATCCACACCTTTCCTGGCCGCGATGGTGGGATAGAACTAGCCTATCAAGCAAAAGATATTTCACTCTGGAGCATCGTCGACCTTTTTGAAGGCCCTATCCATCTCTCTGAGTGCCAGACAGACAAAGAAGACTGTCCTTTTGAGCCAGAATGCCCAATTCATCGCCGTTGGGAACCATTGCAAGAAATTCTGCGCAAAGAACTCGAAAAGATTACTTTTGATGAATTGGCTCAAGATACAAAAGACTTCGCGCTTCTAGATGTTGTCTAATATTCATATTTTAAGAAGGAGAAATACTACTAAATCTTTTTTCTTTTATTGCTATTAAATTTCCAAAGGAGAACCACTTATGAACCCTCTTTCTCTTGCGCGATGGCAATTTGCCGTCGTTACGATCTATCACTTCTTTTATGTTCCGCTTACGCTGGGGCTAGCCATCTTTATCGCCATCATCGAGACAAAATACGTCCGCACAGGCGATGAGATGTACAAAAAAATGGCGAAGTTTTGGGGCAAAATTTTCCTAATCAACTTTGCAATCGGTGTTGTCACCGGTATCGTGCAAGAATTTCAATTTGGGATGAACTGGTCAGAATATTCCCGCTTTATGGGCGATATTTTTGGTGCACCGCTGGCTATCGAAGCTCTTCTAGCCTTTTATATGGAATCGACTTTTATCGGGCTATGGGTCTTCGGCTGGGATAAGCTCACCAAAAAGCAGCATCTAGCAGCTGCTTGGATGGTTGCAATCGGCTCTAATCTCTCAGCTTTATGGATTTTAATCGCAAACTCCTTTATGCAGAATCCCGTTGGCTATACCATTGACCCAGAAACGGGTCGCGTGCTGATGTCTGATTTTGCGGCGTTGGTCTTCAACCCCAATGTAATGATCCAGTTCCCGCATGTGCTGACTTCTGGGGTTGCGTTAGCGGGATTCGTTGTTATGGCCTTCAGTGCTTGGCATCTGCTACGCAAGCATGAGGTCACGTTCTTCCTCCGCTCCTTCCGCATGGCAGCATTTTATGCTCTCGTCGGCTCGGTGCTGGTCGGCACAATCGGTCACTTTCAAGGTCAATATCTGGTTGAACAGCAGCCAATGAAAATGGCTGTCTCCGAAGCACATTGGAATACCGAAGATCCAGCATCCTTATCCCTTTTTACAATCGGTAATTGGGAGCAAACAGAAGATGTCTTCTCAATCCGCATCCCTGCCTTGCTCAGTTTTATGACCTATAACCGACCCTATGGTGAGATTAAGGGAATCAACGAATTACAAGAAGAGTTTGAACAAACCTACGGGCCTGGAGATTACGTCCCGCCGGTTGCGCTCAATTATTGGTCTTTTCGCACCATGATCGGTGCGGGCGGCGCAATGATACTCCTCGCTTTTTTGGGTGTGCTGTGGAGCAAAGATGGTAAATTTGATGGCAAGAAGGAGCTCTACCTGAAAGCGATGGTCTACGCCGCTGCTTTACCTTACCTTGCCGTTAGCACAGGATGGATATTAACTGAAACCGGACGCTGGCCATGGATTGTCTACGGCTTACAAAAAATTGAAGATGCTGTCTCACCCAATGTGCCTGCTTGGAATGTCGCCTTTTCGCTCGCGATAATGACCGTCATTTACACCATATTTACCATCGTCGCTTATAAACTGGCAATCAAATATGGCACAGGCGAAATCGAAGTTAGCCACTAATAGGCACAATTGGAGAAATAATCATGGATCTTAATACCATCTGGTTTATCCTTGTAACCATTTTATTCATCGGATTCTTCTTTCTTGAAGGTTTCGATTATGGCGTCGGTATCCTGATGCCTTTCCTGAGCAAAGAAGATAACGAGCGGCGTGCAGTCATCAACACGATTGGGCCACACTGGGACGGCAATGAAGTTTGGATGATCACCGCTGGCGGCGCGTTATTTGCTGCTTTCCCCCACGTTTACGCGACTCTCTTTAGCGGATTTTATCTCGCTCTTGTCCTTATGCTTGCTGCGCTGATCTTGCGCGGACTCGCCTTTGAATATCGTAGCCTTCGAGACGACCCCGTCTGGCGTAATCGCTGGGACTGGGCAATCTTCACGGGCTCCCTAGTCCCCGCTCTCCTTTGGGGCGTGACCGTTGGTAATCTCATGCGCGGTTTCGCCATCGACGCAGATATGAACTACTGGGGCGGATTATTCCCTCTGCTCAACACCTACTCCCTCCTCGCTGGATTTGTCTTCGTGGCTCTCTTCACCGCTCACGGTGCAAACTTCCTCGCCCTCAAGCTCGAAGGCGATCTCGCAGAACGTGCCAAGAAATTCGGCTTCCAGGCTTGGATCGTAGCGACCGTGCTAGCCGTCCTCTTCCTAATCTGGACTTTCTTCGAGACCAATATCATGGCACAGGGTCTAATTCCTGCGCTCTTAGCTGCTGTTGCGCTCTTACTCGCAGGGTGGTACGCCAAAAGTGGAAAAGATGGCTTGGCTTTCATCATGACTTCGTTGACAATTGTCTTCACCACAATCATGGTCTTCGCTGGCTTATTCCCTCGTATCCTTATCTCCAGCATTGACGCGGCATATACTCTTAATATCTATAACGCCTCGGCATCACCCTACTCACTGAAGGTAATGACCATCGTTGCTGCCATCTTCGTCCCGGTCGTCTTGGTCTACCAAATTTGGACATACAAAGTCTTCAGCGGCCGCATCAAAGCTGATCCTGAGACATTGATTTACTAAAAAAAGGCCCCCTATATCCTACGGGCATCTCCCCAAATTCTAAAAGCGGAATTTAGGGGAGAGACAACCCTCCCCCCCCGTTTTTGTTTTTCAAATGGGGGGACTGAGGGGGGGGGCGCATTATTCTCTATTCAATATGATTTAACGGTAAAATCGGCTGGCAGAGATTTCTGTCAGCCGATTTTTCTTCTACACAGAATATTCGTGTCATTCGCGTAATTCGCGTAAGTTCTTCTTCCTCCTCTATGAACCTAGACCGCCGACTCCTCTCCCTCGCCCGCGATAGCCGCACAGCCCTGATCATCACCATCCTCGCTGGATTTCTCGGCGGGATATTGACCATCGCCCAAGCGCGCGCCCTCAGCCTAACCATCAACAATATCTTCATCAACGGGGAAACGCTACAAGATGTGATGACTCTCCTCCGCGCCCTGCTCTTCATTATCGCAGGGCGCTCCCTTCTCGTCTGGATTAGCGAAGTCAGTGCAAAAGCAGTCGCCGTGCGCGTCAAAAACGACCTGCGTGAGCGGCTTTTCGCCCATATCGTCACACTCGGTCCCAGCTTCACCCGCAAAGAGCGCACAGGCGAACTGACTGCCGCCGTGGTCGAAGGCGTCGAAGCCCTTGATGCCTATTTCAGCCAATACCTCCCCCAACTGGTCTTATCTGCCCTCGTTCCCCTTTCTATTCTCGTTTTCGCCTTCCCCATCGACCCTCTTTCTGGGCTAATCCTCTTCCTCACCGCCCCGCTCATCCCCGTTTTTATGATTCTCATCGGCAAAGGTGCGGAAGCCATCACCAATCGCCAATACGAGACGCTCAGTCGGCTCAGCGCGCATTTTCTCGACAGCCTGCAAGGCATCACCACCCTCAAACAATTTGGGCAGAGCAAAGCCCACGTCCGCATGATCAAAGAAGTCAGCGAGCAATTCAGCGACACCACCATGACGGTTTTGCGCGTCACTTTTCTCTCCGCCCTCGTGCTGGAACTCGTTGCTACCCTCAGCACCGCGGTCATCGCTGTCGAGATCGGTCTGCGCCTAATTTATTATAAAATCGAATTCGAGCAAGCCTTTTTCCTCCTCATTCTCGCCCCCGAGTTTTATATTCCCCTCCGCACCTTGGGGCTTCGTTTTCACGCTGGTATGAACGGTACTACCGCCGCGCGCAAAATCTTTGCGATACTCGAGATAAAGCCCGATATTCGAGAATCCAATCTCGATTCACCGAATACCGAATTTTCCAATATCGAATTCTCAAATCTTTCCTTCACTTATCCCGACGAATCCATCCCCGCTCTCAACAAAATCTCCTTCACTATAAAAAAAGGGCAGAAAACCGCACTGATTGGGGCAAGTGGGGCAGGAAAAAGCACATTGGCGCATCTCCTTCTTCGGTTCATCCACCCCAGTTCGGGTCAAGTTCGTGTAGACGGCTCGCCCCTCAGCCAAATTCCCACCGATGATTGGCGCGAGCAAATCGCTTGGGTTCCGCAAAACCCCTTCATTTTTAACGAGAGCATCGCCGAAAATATCCGCCTCGGTAATCCTCATGCGGATTTGGATGCCGTGCAGGATGCCGCCAAAGCAGCTCATCTACACGACTTCATCATCTCCCTCCCAGACGGATACGAAACGCGCGTGGGTGAGGCTGGGTCCCGTTTAAGTGGCGGAGAATCTCAACGATTGGCATTGGCACGCGCCTATCTCAAAGATGCGCCCATTCTCATCCTCGATGAACCCACCTCCAGCCTCGACCCCATCACTGAAGTTACCCTCGAAGAATCAACAAAAAAACTGATGCAGGGGCGAACAGTAATAACCATCGCCCACCGCCTCAACACCACCTTCCAAGCCGACAAAATCCTAGTGCTAGAAAAAGGGAATTTAGTCGAGCAAGGCACGCATGAAGAGTTGTTGACGGAAAATGGCGTTTATTCAAAAATGATTAGAACGCAAAAAACAACTTCACCCCCTCGTAGTAGCGACTTCAGTCACTCTCTCAACGAGCAAAGGCCTAAAACCCTTACTACAACACAAGAGCCTTCAAACCTTCAAATTTTCAAACCTTCAAACATTTTCACTCGCCTTTTAGGTTTTTTAAACGGTTCTTGGAAAGAAGTTGCCCTCGCCACCCTCATCGGATCAGGAACCATCGCCAGCAGCGTCGCCCTTATCGGGACATCCTCATGGCTCATTTCTGCCGCCGCTTTGCACCCCTCGATTGCAGAATTACAAGTTGCGATTGTCGGCGTGCGCTTCTTTGGAATCAGCCGCGGCGTTTTTCGTTATTTTGAACGCTTAACTTCCCACCAAGTCACATTCTCATTGCTCGCCCGCCTGCGGACATGGTTCTACGAAGCCATCGAACCGCTTGCCCCCGCGCGCCTGATGCGCTACCGCAGCGGCGATCTTCTCTCTCGCGTTGTCTCGGATGTGGAAACACTGGAAAACTTCTATATCCGCGTTGTCTCGCCTCCGCTAGTTGCGTTGATTATTTCACTCGGCGCATCTGCCTATCTCAGCATTTTCTACGCCCCGCTGGGCTGGATATTATTCGCATTTTTGCTCGCCAGCGGAGTAGCTTTACCGCTATTAACGCGTCTTCTAAGTCGAAATTCTGGTAAAAAATTAGTCGCCGCGCGTGCTACGCTCCACACTCAACTCGTGGATGGGATTCAAGGCCTCAGCGATATTCTTGCTTTTGGGCAATCAGCACCCCGTCACGCTGAAATTGCAGAAATCGGCTCATACTATGGCGCAGAGCAACAACGAAAATCTTGGCTGACTGGCTTCCACAGCGGATCAAGTCTGTTTCTGACCAATCTTGGGATGTGGGCAATTCTCATCTTCGCCATCCCCGCTGTTGATGCGGGAATTATCTCTGGCGTAATGCTCGCCGCGCTGACGATGATTGCCTTGGTCAGCTTTGAAGCAGTTGCACCGTTGCCCCTCGCTTCACAAATGCTTGGAGAAACAAATGAAGCCGCGCGGCGGTTATTTGAGATCGTGGATGCAGAGCCGGAAGTGAAATCGGGAATTGAGAATTGGGAATTGGGAGTTGGGCGTGGTTCAACTCCGAGTATCGAATTTTCTAATATCGTCTTTTCTTATGCAGAAAACGATGAAAATGCGTTGAATGATATTTCTTTTACTATAGATGCAGGGAAAAGCATCGCGATAGTTGGAGCTAGTGGTGCGGGGAAATCTACCTTAATGAATCTCTTACTGCGTTTCTGGGAATTTCGTGAGGGAGATATTTTGCTTGACGGAAATTCTCTACACGATTTCCCCGCTGATGAGATTCGCTCTAAAATCGCTGTCATTCCGCAGCAGGCGTATTTTTTCAACGCCAGCGTACGCGATAATTTGAGCTTGGTGCATCCCGATGCCAGCGAAGATGAAGTCGTGAACGCGGCAAAGCAGGCGCAAATCCATGATTTTATTGAAGGTTTGCCAAAAGGATACGAGACTTTTATCGGGGAGCAGGGGGCGCGGTTGAGCGGAGGGGAACGTCAACGTTTGGCGATTGCACGGGCAATTCTCAAAGATGCGCCGATCCTGATTTTTGACGAGCCGACTGCTAATCTTGATCCGATTACGGAGCAAGAAGTGCTGAAATCTCTTTTTGCGCTGATGCGTGGGAAAACATCGTTGTTGATTACACATCGGCTGATTGGGTTGGAAAATGCGGATGAAATCCTTGTTTTGGAGCGGGGAAAAATTGTCCAGCGCGGCACCCAAGCTCAACTCACGCGCGAGGCGGGGTTATATCGTCAAATGCTTGCATATCAAAATCGAATTTTGGCAGAATAATTATCCATCTCCTCTTTCCATAAATTCAAAAATCTCGCTTGCGTAGCCTGAATGAACATGCTATAATTTTTGAGTTCCCCAAAACACCTTGACAATCATTACAAACAAGTTAACCAAACATTTTTTGTCCGCTTGTTTTTAAACCCCATCTTATTTTGAAAAACAAACCTATTTGCATCAAAAACAATCTATATGCCCAAGCTCTCTGGGGGCATTGTTTTATCTATTCCTAATTAGAAGAATTGAGAATCCCATGAAAACTATCCTTGAACTCGAAAAACTCCGCCTTGTCGAATTACGCACCATCGCAAAAAAACATGATATTCTGCGTGCCAATCGCCTAAAAAAAGAAAGGCTTGTCCTAGAAATTCGACAAGCCGAAGCTGGAAAAGAAGGCCTTGAAATTCGCGGAGGTATTCTTGAAATAATGAGCGAAGGTATTGGCTTTTTGCGAGCAGATAATTACCGCATTGGCTCAAAAGACATCTACGTCTCACAAGCACAGCTTCGAAAATATAACTTGCGAAATGGTGATATGGTCGTTGGGTTTGTACGTGAACCACGTCAATCTGAACGCCATTTTGGGCTAACAAAAGTTGAAACCGTCAATGGCATTGATCCCGAAGAAGCCCGACGGCGACCAAAATTTGAGAGTCTTGTGCCTGTTTTCCCTGACCGACGCTTTGACCTTGAACATGATCCGCGTGAACTAGCAACACGCCTCATCAACTTAATTGCTCCCATAGGACGTGGTCAACGCGGCCTAATTGTTTCACCCCCAAAAGCAGGTAAAACAACCATTCTCAAAAATATCGCCAACGCAATTTCACTTAAAAACCCTGAAGTGCATCTAATGGTCGCACTGATTGGCGAACGCCCCGAAGAAGTAACCGATATGGACCGTTCTGTAGACGCCGAAGTGATTGCGTCCACATTTGATGAGCCGGTCACATCCCATGTCCGTACAGCAGAGATTGCATTAGAGCGAGCCAAACGACTCGTCGAGGTCGGGCGTGATGTCGTTATCCTGATGGATTCGATTACACGCCTTGCTCGTGCCTATAACCTCGTTGTCAACCCTTCTGGGCGGACGCTCTCTGGTGGTCTTGATCCTTCAGCTCTTTACCCACCAAAACGATTTTTCGGTGCGGCGCGTAATATTGAAGATGGCGGCTCATTGACCATTGTCGCCACTTGCTTGGTAGAAACTGGGTCCCGCCTTGACGATGTGGTCTACGAAGAATTTAAGGGAACAGGCAATATGGAATTGCACCTTTCACGCCGCTTACAAGAGCGACGCATTTTCCCGGCACTCAATATAGATGCATCTTCCACCCGCCGCGAAGATCTCCTCTTGGGTCCCGATTTGCTCAAACAAGTTTGGCTGATGCGCCGCATGTATATCCAAATGACTACATCCAAACCGCAAGGTGCGGGGATGGCGCAGGGAGCCGCTATGGAAGCCATTATCCAGCGGTTACGATCTGCAAAAGATAATGAAGAATTCCTTGATTCACTAACAAAAGCATTCTAAGTATTACCATCAAATCTCCATGCCCTTTCTAAAAAAACATCTTTTTTCAATCCTTAGTTGGATTGCCACCTTCGCGCTCGTCGCAGGCATCCTTTTTCTTGCCTATACTAACAAAAACGCCTTCGTAGAAAGCGCGCCTCCTATCATCATTGAGGTAACAGCTACGCCTGAATCTAACGAGGCAACCACTGCAGCAACGGAAGATAATACTCATCCTGTCGAAAATAATGCTGGTGCTATCAGGCGCTATATTACCCTCAAAACCCTCATCCCCGAAGACCGCCCCGATTACGAAATATTTCAATACACTGTAGCGCGTGGAGATTCCACATTTAGTATCGCCACAGAGAATAATATCGAACCAGAAACACTCCTCTGGGCAAATTACGAGACCCTTGAAGACAGCCCCGATAGCCTGCGTGTTGGCCAAGAACTTAATATCCCACCTGTAGACGGTATCTACTATACATGGAAAGAAGATGACAGTATAGACAATATTGCCTATGAATTTGAAACCGATTCAAAGGATATTCTAAGCTGGCCCGGCAACGACGTCGATCTAACCGACCCGACCTTTGAAGCTGGTGATAAGATAATGATTCCTGGCGGATCGCGAGAATTTGTCCAGTGGGTCATCCCAATTGAAGCGAGCGGTTCTTCTGGCACATCTGGTGTTTCTGGCAGTAGCTGCCCAGCCGGTGCAGTGGGTTCAGGCTATTTCATTTGGCCTGCCGACAATCACTATCTTACTGGCAATGATTTCTGGTCTGGGCATCTTGCCATCGACATCGCTGCCAATACAGGTGCTGCCATTTACGCAGCAGATAGCGGCGTGGTCACGATGGCTCAAGGTGGCTATAATTATGGCTACGGCAATGTCATCGCAATTGATCACGGCAACGGCTTCGCTACCCTTTACGCCCATCTCAGTCAAATCAATGTCGGCACTTGCCAAAGTGTTTACGCTGGTCAGATGATAGGTCTTTCTGGCAATACCGGCAATTCCTTTGGCGCGCATCTCCATTTTGAAATTCGCCATAATGGCGCTTTTGAAAACCCTTGGCGCTGGTTGCCATAAAACCCATCGCTAACTCATAATGAATGCAAAATCCCTCCAAACCGCCCTGCAAGATATTCCACTGGGCGGTTTTCGCTATCTTAAGCAAGTTGACTCAACCAACGACATCGCTCTTAATTGGATGGAAGAAGGCGGGCAGGATTTCTCTCTCGTTATCGCCAACGAACAAATTAAGGGACGTGGTAGAGATGGGCGCAGCTGGCAAACCCCGCCCGATTCCGCCCTTGCATTTAGCTTGCTACTGCTCCCAAGCATTGAAGAGGCGAAAAACATCTCCCTCTTTACAGGGCTGGGCGCATTAGCCCTCGTGGACGCCTTACGCGAGCATTACGAGCTAGATGCCAAAATCAAATGGCCTAATGATGTATTGGTTGATGAAAAAAAACTAGCGGGCATTCTCGTTGAAGCCAATTGGCACGGTGATAAAATAAAAAGTATTGTCTTGGGGATGGGCGTCAATGTTTACGCCAACTCAGTGCCAGATGATGTACTTTTCCCCGCAACAAGCTTAGAAGAATCTAGACCTGACAGTTTTAATAAACCTATCAGATCTCTACTCTTATATCAGATTTTAGAAGCCTTCATTAAACGGCGACCAAGTTTGGGGCGCGGAAATCTGCACAATGCCTGGGAAGAGAATCTCGCTTTTCGTGGCAAGCAAGTTGAAGTCACGAGCGGGAACGGGCAAGTCATCCAAGGAAAGGTTTTAGGGATTAATCTGGATGGCAGTTTACGTCTCGATACCCATCAATCAATCCATTTTGGGGATGTTCATTTGCGTCCGATGCGGTTATGATATACCAGAAAAAAACGAGCAAAGAGGTGAGTATGTTAGATAATTTACGCGATGATGCCGATTCTTCATCCTATTTTGATGATGATGAATTACCAGATTTTCTTGAAGATGTAGAAGAAGAAAAGCAATCAGAAACAAGTTCTGCTAACTTTTTAACAGATTTAACACCCGTGCAACGATTTATTATTGCTGCGATGCTCTTTATGGCTGTTTGTTTGATCGGTTCGATGTTTTTACTTGTAACAGGACGTTTCGCAATACCTTCTTAAAAGAACTCTAATCTAAAAGAAAAGAGCCGTGCTGATTTGCACGGCTCTTTTTGTTTATAACAACTCTTCCTGCCCACCTTCTGGCATCTCGCTCTCATCCTCAAGTTTTGCCCCAACCTGTTTCAAATCTTTTGCCGCAATTCGAGCAACTGCCGCAACGGTATCGCCATCTTTCGTGCGCATCAAATGCACGCCACGCGTGGCACGCCCAGCGGTTTTGACTTCATTTACCTTTAAGCGAATAATTACGCCCTCTGTAGACATCAGTGTAAGATGATCATCTTGCTGAACAACACGTGCCGCAACGATTTTGCCAATTTCTTTAATGGCTTTTTTGTCCATTGTCAAAATACCTTGCGTGGCACGTCCTTTTGCCGAGTATTCTTCGAGCGGAGTTTGCTTACCGATACCCGTTTCTGTAACGGTGAGCAATGTGCCCCCAGGCTCAACGACATCCATTGTGGTGACTTTATCGTCATTTAGCAATTTGATGGCTTTTACACCTGCGGCGGGTCTGCCCATAGAGCGCACATTATCTTCTTTATAACGCAAAGCTTTGCCTAACTCAGTGACAATAATAATGTCGTCCTCTCCGCTGGTGAGACGTGCCCAGCCGAGCTTGTCATCCCCTTTCAACCCCATTGCGATCAACCCAGAAGGACGCACAGAGGCAAACTCTGAGAGCTCTACGCGCTTTATCTGCCCTTTTATGGTCGCCAAAGTGCAGTAGGATGCCTCGTCAAAATCTGGAACAGGGATTGCTGCGGTAATTCTCTCATCAGCCTCGAGCGCAAGAATATTGACGATGGAGATTCCTTTTCCAATTCGGCTTGCTTCGGGGATCTGATAAGTTTTCTCGGAGTAGACTTTTCCTTTATCCGTGAAGAACAGGATCGTATCCAGCGTACGCGCTGGAATCATCATTATTACTTCATCTTGGTCTTTTGTCGTGTGCCCCTTGATGCCACGCCCGCCACGTCCTTGTGTACGGAAAGTTTTGGCAAGAACGCGTTTGATATAACCACGCTCAGTGATCGTGACTAAAACTGCTTCATCTTCTACCAAATCTTCTTCGTTCAAACTTCCACTAGCACCAATGGCAATGTGAGTTCGCCTTTTATCGCCATATTTTTCAGCGAGTTCTAGTAAATCTTCTTTGATGATCGCAAGAATTTTCTCTGAATGAGCAAGTAAATCTTCATAATAGGCAATTTTCGCCATTAATTCTTTATGCTCTTCTTCAATTTTCCAACGCTCTAGTGCCGCTAAACGGCGTAATTGCATATCAAGAATAGCCTGCGCCTGGAGTTCACTCAATTTGAAGCGTTTCATCAAATTATCTTTAGCAACATTCACATCCGCTGATGAACGGATAGTTTCGATGACTGCATCTATATTATCGAGCGCAATAATAAGACCATCTAAAATATGCGCTCGAGCACGGGCTTTTTTCAGATCAAATTCAGTTCGACGGGTGATAACTTCTTTACGATGTTCGACAAAATGCAATAAAGCACGTTTTAACGAAAGCAGTTTTGGTTCTTTATTAACCAACGCCAACATCTGCACACCAAAAGTAGCCTGAAGTGAAGTGTGCTTATAGAGTTGATTTAATACTTTCTTGGGCTGGGCACCACGCTTGAGTTCGATGACAATGCTCATGCCACGTCGATCGGATTCATCGCGCAAGTCAGATATGGAGTCGATTTTTCCACTCCGCGCCATGCTGGCAATACGTTCGATTAACGTCGTCTTATTAAGTTGATAAGGGATTTCTGTTACTACAATTCGAAAACGATTTGCAAGCATTTCTTCTACATGCGCTTTTCCACGCATAATCACACGTCCACGCCCGGTGCTATAAGCTTGGATGATTCCCTCTTGCCCTACAATAATCCCCCCTGTGGGAAAATCAGGCCCAGGGATAAATTCCATCAATTTATCTATGCCTATTTCATCTGTATTATCATAATTATCTATTATGTGGATGAGAGCATCAGTAAGTTCGTTCAAATTATGAGGAGGGATATTGGTCGCCATCCCAACCGCAATACCCGATGCTCCATTAAGCAAAAGATTGGGTAAACGGGAGGGCAAAACATCTGGTTCTTCAAGAGAATCGTCAAAATTGGGGGTGAAATCAACGGTTTCCTTGTTGATATCAATCAGCATTTCCTCGGCGAGTTTACCCATCCGTGCTTCGGTATAACGCATTGCAGCAGGGGAATCACCATCTATGGAGCCAAAGTTACCTTGCCCATCTACAAGCATATAACGGAGAGAAAAGGGTTGCGCCATACGTGCCATAGATTCATAAACAGCCGAATCGCCATGCGGATGATATTTACCTAAAACTTCACCCACAATACGCGCTGATTTTTTATGCGATCCAGTAGCACGAATACCCATATCATGCATAGCATAAAGAATGCGCCGATGAACTGGTTTTAGCCCATCACGCGCATCAGGGAGGGCACGCGCAACGATAACGCTCATCGCGTAATCGAGATAGGCTGAACGCATTTCTTGATTTATATCAATTTGTTTAATATCGCCTGCTTCCATAAAAATTCCTTCTTTTGCACAAAAGAAAAACTCGCCATTTAATAGAAATTTGACGAGAAAAATACTGCGTAAAAATCTATTTATATTATACCGCGAGACTCCCCCAAAATGTGCTTAAAACCAAGAGGTTTTTGTACATAATCACAGCTACCTTTAAAGCCAATTACTCAAATCTCGATCAATCAAATCCTGTAGCTGCTCTATATCCTGACGATAGTATTCAGTAAGCTCTCTTCGTAGCTCGACAGAGAAAGTGGTTCTTTTCAAGTCTCTAGAAAGCCATTCAAAAAGATGGTGGCCTGTTTTCTGTGGCATCAAGGGACGTATGGCAACTCTTAATTTCCCAGAACGAGTCCATAAAAAACGCAAGATTGGGTTACGAATAATTCCAGATGCATTATGTCTATGAGACATGTCGGGAACAAAAGAATCATCTACGTCAAGAAAATTAAAAATTCTCTTAGCAAAGTCCAATGGATTGCTTTTCAAGTCATCAAAAAGTGAAATATGGAGCTGATCTTGATCAAACATTTCCAAATAGCGGCTAAGGTTTTCGAAATATCGCCCCTTTGCTAAGTATTTACGAGAAACCCAACGATCACGTAATCCTTGGCGTTCTTCAAGCAACGCAGTTGCAAAATCTTCATTGGTCTCAATACCGTCTCGTAAATTATGAGAAAAAGAGGAAAATGCTCGATCGGCCGGTTGGCGTAAAATTACCAATAACCGTGCATTAGGAATAAAATGATGAATATTTTTAGGGGATTTTGGGTGAGACAAATATCGCACTGATGCCTCACCAATTACTTTCTCAGTAGTAATATCAGCAAATAATGCTTGGTAATGATCAATCTTATTTACAATTCTATGTTTGAATTTCTCAATATCAGCCCCTTCAAAATTTTGGTCTTCGCCATAAGCCCAAAAGAAACCTGATTCTTTGACTGGGCACATAAAAATCTGTGGATGCTGACTCAATACATATTGCAAGGTTGTGGAGCCTGCCTTTGCTGCTCCGAGAAGTAAAAAATCAGGCATTGTCATAATGTAAATCCATTAGTAATTTATTAGGATTAGACGTTTCTTTATTTCTAATTATTGCTCATTTTTTCATTAAAATCTCTAGGGGGAAGGTCATAGCTTGACGGCAAGACTTCAATGTCAAAAATAGACTCATGTGGAATATCTGAAATCTGTATTCTTCCTTGAACAGAGTGTTCATTTAGGTTAAAGATAATTAGCTCGCTATTACTTCCCATTACAAGAGTGCTTTCAGATACCAAAACAGAACCTCGCAAAAAACCATCTGTCACTTTAGTTGATGTTAAAATTTCTCCCGTTACTGGATTGAATTCGATGACTATCCCGTTACTTGTATCTAAATATATAGATTGCTTATCCGATAGGTGTAATATGCTATGGCTAGGAACCATTTTCTCGTCCATTGAAAATAGCAATCGCATTTCTTTGTCTTTAGAAATACGCAAAACTGCCGAGCTTCCCTTTGCTGGTTGAAATATTAAATCACTATGCATATTTTTGGGACGCCGAAAAACTCTACGTATCATTCGATTTAAAGAATAAAAACTATCCCAAAGTTCTTTTCGTTTCAGCCATGTCTTTATACGTAATAAAATTAGGAAGTTATTTTTTTGAATCAGCCCTAAAGACACGAGTAAGTCACCTTTATCTAAGCAACTGATGCTATTTACATGCGCATTATCATAGGTCTCTATTTCATATGTACGCGGATCGCGAAAATCAATTTCCCCTTGATATATTTGTTCAGAAGTTAATCGTATTGGAGGATACCACTTCAGTTTTTTTCTCAAATAAGATGACTCACGAAAATATATGTAATTAAGTAAATTTCCATCAAAATCAAATTGATTTATCGTATCTGAGCGTGAAGTTGCAACCCAAATACTATTTTTCTGAAACCCTATATCATGAATGCCGGCACACGATGGATGTGTAATAGTATGAAGCAAGTTCCAATCTCTATCATATAAAAAAATAGATGATGTATTAGTAATAGCTACAATATCAGAACGAATAGCTATTCCTTTACTTCCACGCATGCCTCCTCTAGGGTTAGCATCCGCTGATCGATAAGGAGGCTCTATGGTACAAGAGCGTCGTATTACTTCTTGGTGCTCCAAATCAACAGTATAGAGATACCCTGATCTTTCTTTAGCGGTTACTTTTCGTATTGTGGTGGAGACCAAGAGGCGCATTGATTGTTCCTATATTGTTTGAGTAAATCTCGTTCTTATACTTCGGAGCATTTTTTATCGAAGCAAATCTAAAATCATTTTTTGAGGGGTATAACTATCTTGATATAGATCAAGATAAGTCTTATTAAGATTTTCTCGCCAATTTCCATTCATCCCTGCCATCTTCTCGATTAAAGCAACAGCTTCTCTTGGGGTATTTTGCTTAGGGTCAAATATAAACTCTCCCAAACCCATTGTTTCCATAATTCCCCCGTGTTTCTTGTCGAAGGCATACATTACTGGGGGGCAACCGCTAATAAAAGATGTAATGCTCCCATGTACCCTGGACACAAAACTCATCTCACAATGCTCATATATAGGAACAGCCAAACGCGGAGGAATTTCTTGATCTATTATCAATGCGTTTTCACCATACTTTGCCTGCTCCATTATCAACCTAGATGCGCTTCGATCATCATCAGGCATCATGGTATTCATTGGGACAAAGATGGGTTGATAGCTATTTTCCCACAGCCAATCCAACACCATCGAAAATGTTTCTATTTCGTGCTGATAATAAATACCAGATTGCGGATTATAGTGAGTTTCTGCCTCCCCATCTTTATGCCTTAAGGAGCGTGGTGTTAGCGCAACAAATGGGCGAGTATTTTCAGTTAACCATCCTGCATTCTCTAGTAATACGAGTGCTTCCTTTTTATTTCCAGATCTCAAAGCAAATACAGAATCAGCCACTTTAGTCATATTTTCATCAGTAACACCACATTCTTTAAACAAAACTCGTGTATGTTCATCGCGATAGGTAATTCCGCTAGCACCTGATAGAACAAATTGAAAGATTGTTTTTGCTAACCGTGAAGAGATAGGCTGACTAGATACAGACCACAAAAAATATGGGGTTTTGAATAGTCTTGCAAAAAAAGTTAATCCTAGCATCGCAGTTAATTGATTAAATTTGTCAAAAAATGGAACAGCTCCACCGAAAATAAACAAATCAGCTTTTGCTATCTGGATAATTACCTTTAGCAAATCTTTCGTTCGTATTGCTTCAATGCCAAGATTAGAATCTTCTTTAGTATATCTATAAACTTCTGAAGGAGTTGCTGAAAGAGCAATAAAACGAACCTTATTTAGACTTTCTTGAAGCATATCTGTAATAGCAAGTAGAAGTGCTCTATCGCCCACATTCCGACTTCCATACCATCCTCCCCATAGAATAATTCTCTTCTCTATTTTCATTCTTCACCCAATATATCAGCATAAATATTTATATGCTTTTCCATTGCTTTTTCTAAAGAGTACAAATCTTTCACATAAGAATATCCGGCCAACCCCTTTTCGCGCCAGCGATCATTTTCTAGCAAAAAGTTCAAGCCTTTGGTGAAATCATCATTTTCTACATGATAACCAAATTCTGATGAAAAATTATCGGCATTAATATTACTCAAAATAGCACATTTATGTCCTGCTGCCTCAATAAATGAAGTTGGAAGTCCCTCACGTTTTGATGTATTAATTAATATCCATGTTTTGCTTAATAATTTAGAAAGCTTATCGTCTTCAAATTGGTTAAGGAAACCTAAAAACTCAAGATTTTTCTGACCTCCATACTCTTTTTTCAATCTATTTTGAAAAATTGTGTTCTGACTTATCCCCACTGCTGCAAAATGTACATTGGGGAATTTTTTTGCCAAATTGAAAAATTTATGTGGCCGTTTACGTCGATCAAAGCGTCCTAAGAATGCAACTAAAGGAGTCTCTGACTTTTCAGTTTTCTCGAAAAAAGGAGCAGGAGATGGTAAGAATTTCACGTCTTGTGAAAAACGATATTTTTTTCTTGCTTTGTTTTTCAAAAATTGAGCCGTAGCGAATAACGAATCTGCTTGCCAATACCTTCGCCAAAAAAAGCGTGAATGAATAGGGTTTCCTGTAGTACAGTTGTGTTTCTCACAACCCAACAGCCACAGGAAACCCACATGAACATTTTAGCACTTTTACAGACACTAACCCCAGT
>Ga0209249_1002051_pt1 | contig 17328 bp, 17 predicted proteins | sample SaaInlV_200m_DNA_4_FD_184653 | JGI IMG/M metagenome (GOLD analysis project Ga0209249, IMG submission 184653) | Marine microbial communities from expanding oxygen minimum zones in the Saanich Inlet - SI037_S3LV_200m_DNA (SPAdes) (version 2) | ecosystem: Environmental > Aquatic > Marine >...
CCGACGCCACTCAACACTCGAATATTTGTCGCCTGCTAAATTCGAACGGCGATATTGCTATTCACCTTAACTCACTGTCCGTTTTTTTAGGGGAAGCTCACTGGTTCAAACAGACAAGGCGAGCTAACCATAATGAACAAAGGAGAGTATCCATGAGATATATCGAAAATGATTGGCAAGTACGAAAGCTAATTCAGATTTATGAAAGCTATTTCAACCCGCTCAAGGGTCGCACACAAAGAGAAGGACCTGACTATTTATTTCACGCTTTCAAAGCTGTGCTTGATTATGAAAGGTTGCCAATATGGCAAATGGATGAAACATTAATGCCGATTTCAAACGGTGGTTCTTATTTTCTGCTTGATGAACGATATCTAATCGATCTGGTCTTGGCAGAAACGCTTGATGAAGATTTCATAATCCAACATCTTAGGCAGACACCTGACATTGGTGATTATGATTACACAGGCGAGTTGATCATCTTGAATTTCGGTGGGCAAACGTCCGAATGGTATCCATTTGAACCAGAAGAAGATTTGCCCTAATACCATCCCATTCAGCCCCCAGGAAACTAACGCAAGTATCACCCCGCTAAGCCCCTTTAACTACTCCGTATGTACAGTAGCCAAAATTGGGCATCGGCAAGTGCCCAAAATCACGCCAATCTTGCAACAGGACAGCCATCCCGTCAGGCAGATCACGAAGAGCAGGACGTATGACGGACAATACCCAAGGCTTTGCTAGAACAACAAAAATGATCGGTAAATTATGTTGCCGGGCATAGACTGCAGCTTGTTTCCAGCGCCTTGTGTAGAGACGTCTAAGCTCATGTTGATTCTTTTTTCCGGCATCCACCTCCAACCAAAAGAGGGTTTCTTGCCCCAGCCATAAACCCCATGCAAGTGCATCTGGAAAGCCTGGGCGTAAAGAGGGTTCGGACCAGGCTGACCAAATTTGCACACGAAAAGAAGCTTTTAGCCAAGCCGGCCACAAACGCGCAACCCGGCGATGGCGATAGCCTGCATAGCGCTGTTCACGCCGAAAAGTTGCAAAGGATATTCCTGCAGGGATATTCCAGGAACGATGTGCTACCATAATCCCTTGTCTAGTGATTTCCCAGCCCGCATATTTTCCAACAAGCGCTCTTTCCACAAGCACATTCTGCTGCAGGCCAACCAACATCCGACTGGCGTACGCGCGGCTAATTCCGCTCTGCGCAGCAATTTCTTTGGCAGAGGCTTTTCCCAAACGTGCTGCTACTCGCAAAACAGTTAATTCTGTATGAGCCTTCCGAGTAAACTCTTTGGTATCAAAGCGCGTTAAAGGAAAATCAGGTGGAAATAAAGCTTCCTGATGAAAAGGAATGGATGAAAAATCGTTCAATACCGGCATCTTCCCTGCCGGCATAATAGCGATTGGGGGATAAGTGTAGCGCAAGCGTCTGAGTTCGTTCAGATACCAGTGCCCTGGAGATGAGATAGAAACCCATATCGCCGCTCTTGGACGTACTTTCTCCAATCGCTTGGCTATTTCCCTGATTACTTCAAGTTGTGCAGTAGGGGGGAGGCCGTCTTGGGCAGAGATTGGATATTGGAAGATATCCAACCAATGGGCATCATGCTGAATAGGTTGCCAGATTAAAGGCATGGATTTGGTTTTCATTCCCCCAGCATACTCGTATTTGCATAAAGGCTCTCCCGCCATGGACAAAGCAAAAAGTGTGAATTTGGATTCTTTAAATTGTAAGTGCAACAAGGGAGATAGAAAAACGGATTCCAGACGACTCAAAACCATCTATAAAATTGAAGGAGTTTATCAACTATGCAGCCGGCATGTCGGTACAGCGGCAGGGGTACCCCTGCTCAATTTCCAGTATCCTTCTCATCATGGTAGAGAGTTATCGTTCCAAACGCGAACCTTAACAAAGGCAGTGTGAAATATGAATGAAAAACCAGGTTATATCGCTACCCATGTTTTACTCAAGGCTACCGATATAGCAAAATTTCTAAATATCAGTAAATCGATGGCATATCGCTTAATGCAAACCGGAGAAATTCCTACGGTCAACATAGGAAATGCCAAGCGTGTCCATCCACTTGACTTAGATGAATTTATCAATATGAACCGAAAAAAAATGGGCGAAGAAAAATGAGTCATTGGTATGATTCCAAATACTACTTAGATGAGGGTAAAATTAGAGTAACAATACGGAACCTTACCAATGGAATAGCAGTAGCAATACTATCAATCGCTAATCTTGATTACTTCTAAAAGGAGATCAAGATGGCAAAAAGAAGAACGAATCAAGAAGGTTCTATCTGGAAGGATAAAAACAAGTGGCGAGCTGCTGTTGTTATTGATGGCAAACGTCTAACTTGTAACTTCAATACAAAAACCGAGTGTGCTGTATGGATCAAGGAAACCCAGGCTCAGATTGAGCGTGGAATGACATACAGAAAGGCCAATCTCTCTCTTGGCGAATTTATCGAACAGTGGCTCGAAATTCACAAAACCACCGTTGCCCCTAAAACCGCATTGCAGTATGAGCAACTTATCCGAAGCTACATCAAACCCCAAATAGGCAAAATCAAATTGCGGGAGCTCAAACTGGACAGGGTTGAAGCACATTATCTTGCATTGCAGAAAAATGGATTAAGCCCTCGAGGGGTACGCTATGTTCACGCCATACTTCACAAAAGTCTGAATGACGCGATCCGTAGAGGGTTTGCCGCATACAACGCAGCGCATGGTGCACTTCTCCCTCGTCTGGATTTCAAAGAAATGGTTTTTCTGGACGCAGATGAAGTGCTTCAATTTTTGATTACCACCCAGGAAAGTCCTTACCATGCTCTCTATACTTTAGCAATCAAAACGGGAATGAGAAAAGGTGAATTGCTGGCGCTTAAATGGACAGACATAAATTGGCAAAGTGGAACGCTCCGTGTCCAAAGACAAGTTCAGCGCATTAGAGGGCAAGGGCTGATCTTTCGTCCCCCAAAAACTCGTGCTGGGCGCAGAACAATTCAACTGGGAGAAAAAACTTTAGAGGCACTGCGAAAACAGCTTGAGCAATGTGATTTGCTAAGAAGTCTTGCCGGAGATTATTGGGAAGAACACAACCTAATCTTTCCATCCAGCGCAGGAACACCCTTGGGCGGCAGCAATCTATCCAAGGATTTTAAGGCCCAATTAGAAAAAGCCGGTGTCAAAAGAATCCGTTTTCACGACTTGCGCCATACAGCAGCATCGCTGATGTTAAATCATAATGTGCCTGTTATTGTTGTCTCCAAGATACTTGGGCACTCAAAAACCAGCACAACATTAGATATTTACGGGCATATTATTCCTGTCATGCAGGAAGAAGCCGCCCGAATTATGGATGAGATCGTGACGCCAATTCCTGTCAATTTTGGGAAAGTCCAAGAAGCCAAAGCATCGAGGCGGAACCAAATTTAATCCCAATTGCTCGCAAAATGCTCGCAAAAACAAAAACCTGCCACAATTGACAGGTTTTTGCCCCCAAATAAGGGGGGTGTTAAGGGTGTGCACCCTTGTATACATGGTGCACCCGGCAGGACTCGAACCTGCAACCAACTGATTCGAAGTCAGCTACTCTATCCATTGAGCTACGGGTGCGTGGCGCAAATTATACCCTCGTTGAGGTTTATCCTCCAGCAATTTTTACCTTATAGCCCATTTTTTGGAGTGTCTCGGAAATTTTCTGGCGATGCTCACCCTGAATTTCGATAACGCCGTTTTTTACTGTTCCGCCACTGCCGCAAACCTGTTTTAGTTTTTTCGCCAGCGTCTTCATATCACCTTCAGACAAAGCCAAATGCTTCACCAGCGAAACCCCTTTCCCGCCACGCCCCTTGGATTCGCGATGCAGGTAGACAGTCTGCTGATTGGAGGGGAGAGATTTTACAGGAGGGGATGCGCCCTGCTTTTGGCGTACATCCCCAGCGGAGGATGACCAAACAGTGCGATTCTTCTCCTTCGGCATTATTCTATTTCCTCGGGCGGGTTAACGGACTCAGCTTCGGGTTGCGCAGCTTTGCGAAATAACGGAAGCCTGCCGAAAAACGCGCGTACCGCTACCAGCATCTTCAACGGAGGCGCCCCCTCTCGTCGACCCATATCCGCCCAAGGATCGCGGTCGAGAATCTTCCGCATCACATAACGCCCGAAAAGAACGAAAGTGGCGAGCATGGGCGCGGCGATGATAATGCCAAGAATCCCGATCAAATCGGCAAAGATCAGCGCCGAAACCAAAACCGCCGCCGGATGGACACTGAGCGCATCTGCCAAAATGCGCGGTGTGATGAGACCATCGAGCATTTGGTCGAAAACCAGCGCAATGGCAATAACGAGCAAGGTATAGGCAAATGGGTCCATACTAAAGAGCTTAAAGGTTTGGAAATAACTGACCAATGCTAACGCGATCCAAACCATTGCGGGGCCGATATAAGGGAGAAACTTTGAAATACCTGCTAAAAGAGCGAGACCAAGCGCGTAACGCACGCCCAAAACGCTCAGTACGAAAAAGTAAAAGATAAACGCCAGCGAGAAAATGATCATTTGCCCGCGCAAGAAAGCGTTCCAGATGCGCCCAAGTTCCTGGCCGAGACGTTTGAAATCTTCTGTATAACCGGGGATCTCAAACTTCAGCAGATTCTCACGCAAGCCACCACTCTCAGACAAGATGAAATAAGAAACCAGCATCATAAAAGCGCCCCAACCAAAGAAACCTGCCGCACCCGAGGCAAAAGAACCCAGAACTTGCCCGGTACTGCCCAGCAAAGGCTGGACATAAGAGAGCAGTTCCTGCCCAATGGCTTCAAGATCAAGTGTACTCAGATCAATGGGAATAGGCAGTGTTTGCGTTTTCTCTGTAACCCACATGGCGGCATTATTTAGCAAAGCAGGCACTTCTTCAAGGCTATTTTGCAGCAAATCGATCAGACTTTGGGTTTGTGTAACGATCCCCCAGCCGCTCAACGTAACCAAAGACGCAAAGATCAGGATCAACAAGAGATAGGTCAGCCCGACTGATAAACGCCACGAGATGCGCGGGAGACGATCAAGCAGGGCGGCGAAGGGTTGAAAAAGATATGCCAGAATAAAGGCAATTGCCACTGGCACGATCAGCGTCTGAAAGCGGACCAAAAAGCCAGCGATGACCACGATCATCGTCAAGGTGACAACCAGCTTGGTGGTGGAGTTCCAGCGCGGGGAGGGAGCGGATGTATTTTCTGTCATGATTTTCTTCCATTGAATATTCTGAATTGAATAGAAGAAGAATACTCCAGAGAACTTTAAAAAGCAAGAATCAACACGCAAGCAAAAAACTTGCCCATCCCGTTGAAACCCCTTACAATCAGGCAGATTGCATCATCTTATTTCTTGAAAACCAATGAGGATATACAACGATGGATTTACAGGATTTTGGACAACGCCTTATCAAGAACCTTGAAACTGTCATTATCGGCAAACGCCCCGCTCTCGACCTAATTACGATCGGCTTACTCTCGCAAGGACATATTCTGATCGAAGATGTGCCCGGTGTTGGGAAAACCGTTCTCGCCCGCAGTCTTGCCAAATCAGTGGATGCGACTTTTAACCGCATCCAGTTTACACCAGATATGCTCCCCAGCGATGTAACCGGCGTCTCGATCTACAATCAGGAAACACGCAAATTTGAGTTTCGCCCTGGCCCGCTATTGGGACAGATCGTTCTCGCCGACGAGATCAATCGCGCCACACCCAAAACTCAGGCTGCACTACTCGAAGCCATGGAAGAGGGGCAGATCACCGTAGATGGCGTGACCCACTTATTACCACAGCCTTTTATGGTGCTTGCCACCCAAAATCCGATCGAGTATGAGGGCACTTTCCCTCTCCCCGAAGCGCAACTGGACAGATTCCTGCTTCACTTGCAGTTGGGGTATCCTGCCCTCTCGAACGAAATAGAAATCCTTGAACGGCAGCAATCCCAACATCCAATTAAGACACTCGAAGCCGTTGTCAGCAGCGACGAAGTCCTCGCTGCGGCTGAGGCTGTCAAGCAAATCTATGTTTCAGATGCAATCAAACGTTATATCGTCGAGTTAACACAGCATACCCGTCGTAGCGCAGACCTCCATCTTGGCGCCAGCCCACGTGGCAGCCTGGCACTCTTCCGCACCGGACAGGCACGCGCCGCGCTACTCGGACGCGACTATGTGCTACCGGACGACATCAAAACTTTGGCCGTTCCCGTGCTTGGGCATCGCGTGATCGTAGGTCCCGCCGCACGAATGCGCGAATTAAGCGCCGACCAGATCATCCACGAGATCGCACACAGCATCCCTGTTCCCGGGGGGGATTTTCAAACCAACAGCAAAGACTAAAAATGAAGAGAAGCCGCATTTTCATCCTTTTGCTCTTTCTTTTAGGGCTGGTGGGCGCATGGACAACCAATGCGCCCATTTATCTGCGGCTGCTTTATCTGAGCATTCTAAGCGGCGTGGCTAGTTGGCTCTGGGTACAGTTCTCGCTCACAGGCATTCGGCTTTCGCGCCACTCCCGCTCGTTGCGTGCCAATGTCGGCGACTTTTACGACGAATATTACGCTGTAGAAAACGTAAATCGCATCCCTTGCCCCTGGCTTGAAATTCACAACGAAACAGATCTGCCCGGAGCAGCAGGCTCGCGCGTTTTGGTCAATATCGGCAAAGGGGAAAAACGCACCTATAATGCCCGCACCTGGCTTGTACAACGCGGCGCTTTCCCGCTTGGGCCTACGACATTAACATCCCGCGACCCCCTCGGTTTATTCCAAAAAAACACCCAAGTACCAGCATCATCTGAGCTGATCGTCCTGCCCATGCTCGTGGATATAGAATCCTTCCCCGCGCCCCCCGGTTTATTGCCCGGCGGCAAAGTGCTGCGCCGAAAATCCATTGGTGTCACGCCCCACGCCGCAGGTGTTCGCGAATACGCCCCGGGTGACGCACTACGACGCATCCATTGGGCAACTTCGGCGCGCCGCCAGCAATTGATGGTGAAGGAATTTGACCAAGACCCCCAGGCGGAAGTGTGGATATTCCTGGATGCCCAGGAAGAAGCCCAGGCGACACGCGCGGACGATGGGCTTGCTCCCCATTGGGACGGCTGGACGCTCGGCAAAAGACCGGAACTGCAACTACCCCCATCCACCCTCGAATACGGCGTGACCATAGCCGCTTCGCTGGTACATTACTTCATCCGCGCAAGACGCTCAATTGGTCTCGTTGCTGCCGGACAAAGCAATATCGCCATCCCCGCCGACTATAGCACGCGTCAGGAAGAAAAAATTCTCGAGACCCTCGCGTTCGTCAAAGCCGGAACCAATCTTTCCATAGAAAGCCTCGTCCGCGCTCAGGCAGCACAGCTCCCAAGCGGCAGCAGCGCCATGCTCATTACCCCATCGGTTCACCCTGAATTAATGATCACAATTGACGAATTGCAACGCCGAAATTTACATCCGACAGTGGTATTATTGGACGCGGAGTCCTTCGGAGGCGCAGCAGGCAGTGCGACACTCGAAGAGACTCTAAAAAACGCCAATATTTCTGTTTGTCGAGTGACTTGCGGTGCAGATTTAAGCACAGCCCTTACCAATTTCTCGACAGCCACTTTTACAAAGGAGAGCTATTTATGGCGCAAGCCGTCCACACTTTAGATCTCAACTTCCAGAACCGCCACGACGCGATAGCCGCTTTTCTGATACCATATTCAGGTGGCGCCGTACTTGTGGAAACAGGTCCCGGCTCAACCATTGAAGGCTTAAAAGCAGGCTTGGTAGCACATGGGATGACAGCGAGCAACGTCACCCATGTTTTGTTGAGTCATATCCATCTTGACCATGCCGGTGCTGCCGGCTGGCTCGCCCAACAAGGCGCAGAAGTTTACGTCCATCCTGTTGGCGCCCCGCACATGATCAATCCCGAAAAGTTGATCGCCAGCGCCACCCGCATCTATCAAGACCGAATGCACACCCTCTGGGGCGATTTTCTTGCCGTCCCTGAAGACAGATTGCACATTCCCGAAGATGGCGAGACCATCACCATCGCTGATCTCGAATTCGTGGCATATTTCACCCCCGGGCACGCAGAGCATCACATCGCCTACGGGCTTGGTGACTTGGTCTTCTCTGGCGATGTCGGCGGTGTCCGTATGCCCGGTTGCGACTATGTACGTCTCCCGCTCGTTCCACCAGAGTTGCATCTCGGCAAGTGGCAGGCCAGTCTTGAACTCCTGCTCGAAAAGGGATTTAAGCGCATTGCCCCCACGCATTTCTCTATATACGATGATGCTGAGAAACATATTGAGAATGGCTTGAAGGCGGTCACTTCCACCGAGAAATGGCTCGAAGAGATCATGCCATCCGAACCAACCAACGAAGAACTTGGCAAAAAATTCGCCGCATGGATGTACGAACAAGCCAAAACCAACGGCGTAAGCGAACACGACTTGAAAACCTACGAAATCGCTAATCCCCTGCACATGTCCGCAACGGGCATGGCGCGTTATTGGAAGAAGTTTAGGCAAAAAAACAAGACTTAATGCTTTTAGATATCGAGTGAAAGTGCTTGGTATCTCTCAATTCTATGCTTCTCGACTGCGTAGCGCTCGGAGCGATAATCTCAAGAGGTGAAAAAATGAAAGACTTTCTCGCAATTTCAGACTACTCTTCCGAAGAACTGCAAGATTTACTCGATCTCGCCGTCAAACTGAAGACAGAATATTTCGCGGGCGGCAATCCCCCGCTAGCGCAGGGTAAGGTCATGGCAATGATCTTCCAGAAACCCAGCCTGCGCACGCGCGTATCCTTCGACATGGTTATGCGCCATCTCGGCGGCGATGCTATTTATCTCTCGCCGGCAGAGATCGGTTTGGGCAAACGTGAAGCCATCTCCGATGTAGCACGCGTCCTTTCGGGCTACGTCCAAGTCATCATGGCGCGCGTTTTTGCGCATGAGCACGTTACCGAACTCGCTGAGTATGCCTCTGTCCCCGTCCTCAACGGCTTGAGTGATTTCAACCATCCCTGCCAAGCAATGGCAGATGCGCTCACCATTCAGGAAAAATTTGGCACACTCAAAGGCGTAAACGTCACCTACGTTGGGGATGGAAATAACGTCGCGGCTTCGCTGATGTACGTCGCAGCCCGCCTCGGCGCAAACTTCACCATTGCCAACCCAACAGGCTACGATATGCCCGCGCACGCGATCGAACTCGGACGTAAGCTTGCTTCCGAATCAGGAACATCTATTACCCTTTTGAATGATCCCCACGAAGCCGTTAAAGGCGCGCAAGTCATCTACACCGATACCTGGACCAGCATGGGACAGGAAGCCGAGACCGAAAAACGCAAACAGGTTTTCCCGCCCTATCAAGTCAACACTGATCTGGTCGCCGAAGCCGACAAAGACGTCATCGTGATGCACTGTCTGCCCGCCCACCGCAACGAAGAACTGACCGACGCCGTCGCCGATGGTGCACATTCGGTCATCTTCCCGCAGGCACATAATCGTCTCCACGCACAAAAAGCCATCGTGGCTCGATTGCTTGGCTTAGCCTAGTTCACTATAGTACTGAGTATCTTCGAGATACTCAGTACCTTAAATTTATCCTATGCCTCTCGACTGCGTAGCGCTCGGGGCGTCAAACTCTCAAGAGGTGAGAAAATGAATACACAAGATTTTGTAGCACTCGAAGAACAATACGGCGCACATAACTACCATCCATTGGATGTGGTCATTGAGAAGGGAGAAGGTGTCTGGGTCTATGATGTGGACGGTAAAAAATATCTCGATTGCCTCAGTGCATACTCAGCTGTCAATCAGGGACATGTTCACCCAAAAATTTTAGCCGCGCTCACGGAGCAAGCTGCCAAAATAACCCTGACATCCCGCGCCTTCCGCAACGACCAGCTCCCACTACTCTACAAGGAATTGGCAGAGATCAGCGGCTACGAGGTGTCTCTCCCGATGAACAGTGGTGCTGAAGCAGTAGAAACTGCCATTAAACTGGCACGCAAATGGGGCTACCAGGTTAAAGGAATCCCGCGTCATCAGGCAGAAATGATCGTAGCCGATGGCAACTTCCACGGGCGGACGATCTCGATCGTCAGTTTCTCATCCGAAGAATTCTACAAAGACGATTTCGGACCTTTCACACCAGGGTTCATCTCCGTCTCCTATGGCGATGCCGAAGCCGTCGCTGCCGCGATCACACCCAACACTGCTGCCGTGATGCTAGAACCGATCCAGGGTGAAGCTGGCGTGGTCGTGCCGCCCGAAGGTTATTTGAAACGCGTTGCGCAAATCTGCAAAGAGAATAATGTGCTTTTGGTTGCGGATGAGATCCAGACCGGTTTGGGGCGCACGGGCAAATTCTTTGCTTGCGAGCATGATGGCGTGCGTGCAGATATAACCATTATCGGCAAGGCAATGGCAGGCGGCTTTTATCCCGTTTCGGCTGTGCTAGCAGACAAGGATATTTTGGGGTTATTCTCCCCCGGTGAGCACGGCTCGACCTTCGGCGGCAATCCGCTTGGCGCAGCTGTAGCACGTGCCGCCTTGAATGTGATCATTGAAGAGAAGCTGGTTGAAAATTCCGAGAAGCTAGGCACCTATTTTATGGAACAACTCGCTGAGATTCCCAGCCCACACGTCAAAGAGGTGCGCGGTAAAGGGATGTTGATCGGCGTAGAATTAAAAGAAGAAGCAGGCGGCGCGCGTCGTTTTTGTGAAGCATTACAAGAGCGCGGTATATTGGCAAAAGAGACACACGATCATGTGATCCGCTTTGCGCCTCCGCTTGTGATCGACAAAGAAACACTAGACAGTATTTTTCCTGTCATTCGCGATGTACTGAACATGCCCTAGGGCAAGGAGTTTCTTATGAATATTGGCATCCCTAAAGAGCGGCGTCCTAACGAGTATCGCGTAGGGTTATCTCCTGCCGGAGTGAAATTGCTGCTTGAAAGTGGCAAACATCAGTGCTTCGTGGAACACGAGGCGGGCAGAGGTGCTGGCTTTCGTGATCTGGAATATGAACGCGCTGGCGCGAGCATTGTCTACTCGCCCGAGGAAGTTTTCGGGCGCGCCGACTTAATGCTCAAGCTCACGCGTCCTATGAAAAACGAGATCGAATGGCTACGCCCCAACTCTGCCATTGCTGCCTTTTTACATCTTGCTTCCGCACGCCAGGACAAACTTGATCTTCTCCTCGAGAAAAAAATCACTGCTATTGCATACGAACAAATTCAGGAAGCAGATGGAACGCTGCCCGTGCTGCGCCCTCTTAGCCAAGTTGGCGGGACAATCGCCGCTCAAACTGCAGCGCGCCTTTTGCAAAATAAATGGGGCGGGCGCGGAATCCTGCTGGGCATGATCCCCGGCGTGCCACCTGCCGAGGTTATTATTCTCGGAGCAGGTGTGGTCGGCTCCTATGCAGCCCGTGCCTTTCGCGGGCTGGGCGCACATGTTACTGTGCTAGATAATGATATGAATGCCCTACAGAAAATCAGTGAAGATTTATGTGGCGTAGTCACAATGGTTGCTACTCCGCATAATATCGAACGCGCCACCGCCTATGCCGATGTTGTGCTCGGCGCAGTGCTCAACGCAGGCACTCGCACACCTGTGCTTGTCACACGCAAGATGGTGCGCGCGATGAAACCGCGCTCTGTGATCCTTGATGTAAGTATCGATCAGGGCGGCTGTTTTGAAACATCGCGCCCTACAACACATGAAAACCCTGTCTACATTGAAGAAGAAGTCACACATTATTGCGTGCCGAATTTGTCTGGAGTCGTGGCTCGAACCGCCACACATGCTTTTGTCAACGCCGCAATTCCTTATTTGATCGAACTGGCTAATCGTGGCATCGAAGATGCGCTGGAAAATATCCCCGCGCTCGAGATGGCAGCCAGTACCCATAATGGAGAGATACGTCACCTTTCGAGGCACGCAAGCGGACAATAACCATGGACTGGAAAACACTATATAAAGACTGTATTCTGAGCGCAGAGGAGGCAGTAGAAGCTGTCGAATCAGGCAACCGCCTATTTCTAACGGGCAATGTCTCTGTCCCCTACAAGCTGCTCGACGCACTCGTAAAACGTGCCCCAAAACTAGAAGATGTGGAAATTTGCCAAGCTCTAACCGTTGGTGCACCCGCCTATGTGGGCGCTGAAATGGAAGGGCATTTGCGCGTGAACACTATGTTCATTAGCGGCAATATCCGCTCTGCCGTGCAAAGCGGACGTGCGGATTTCACCCCCGTCCTCCTCTCGGAGTTTCCACTACTATTCAAGGATGGACATCTGCCCCTCGATGTGGCACTCATCCACGTTTCGCTCCCCGATGAACATGGTTTTTGCAGCCTGGGCGTAGAAGTGGGTCTCACAAAGACACCCGCAGAAAGCGCCAAAATAATCATCGCCGAGATCAACGAACAGATGCCCCGTACCTTGGGCGATGCTTTTCTGCATGTTAGCCGCCTGAATTACATCGTGCCCGTTGACTATACAATTGCAGAAATGGCAATGAGCGAAGGCGAATCTAGCCCAGCCATCGAGAAAATGGCTGCCTACATCGCCGACCTGATCCCTGACGGCGCGACCATGCAAATGGGTATTGGCGCAGTTCCCGACGCTGTTTTGAAATATCTATACGACAAAAAAGATTTAGGCGTGCATACCGAACTCTTCTCTGATGGCGTGATCGATCTCGTAGAAGCAGGCGTGCTGACCAATGCCGCAAAAACTTTGCATCAGGGCAAGATCGTGGCTGGCTTCGTGCTTGGCTCTAAACGCCTCTACAATTGGGTTAACGATAATCCCCTCATCGAAATGCGCCGTACCGAGTACGTCAACGATCCCTTTGTCATTGCCCAAAACGAGAAGATGGTAGCGATCAACTCCGCTATCGAGATCGATCTAACGGGTCAAGTCTGCGCTGATAGTATTGGCCCGAAACTCTATAGTGGAGTCGGAGGGCAGCTTGATTTCATTTATGGCGCATCCCGCTCAAAAGGTGGCGTGCCGATCATTGCCTTGCCAAGCGATACAACTACGCGCAGTGGCAAACGCTTTAGCCGCATTACCAGCATGCTAAAGCAAGGCGCGGGTGTTGTCACCACGCGTAATCACGTTCGCTATGTGGTCACAGAATATGGCGTGGCAGACCTGTATGGCAAAACCATTCGACAGCGTGCGCAATCATTGATCGAAATCGCACATCCAGATTTCCGTGCCGATCTGAAGAAAGAAGCACACGCGCTAAATTATTTCTAGATACTCCGCCACGCCCTCGGATTTAGGCTTGCTGAGGGCGTGGACATATCTACGCGATGAGGGGTACAAAGCGCAAAACATCTTCTTCAACAAAGCCGTTCCCTTTAAGCAAAACCTGTGTTCTACCCATGTAAGACCACAAATGAAAATAACCGCAAGGGAAAAAATATGGAACGTAAAGTCAAAATTGTCGCCACCATAGGGCCTGCATCAGACAGCGAGGAAAAACTCGAAGAACTTATCCTCGCAGGGGTGAATGTTGCACGTCTGAATTTTTCACACGGAACCCACGACGAACACGCAGCACGCATCAAAAAAATTCGTCGGGTGGCTAAAAAGCTGGAACGCTCTGTTGGTATTTTGCAGGATCTCCAGGGGCCCAAGCTGCGCATTGGCAAATTGGATGCTCCGCTGCAACTTGCGGCAGGTGAAGAAGTTTCTTTTTACGCAACAGAAGACAGCCCCCCGAAAACCAGCAGCAACGTAATCCCGGTCGATTTTGTTGAATTATTTGAAACCGTTCAGGTTGATGATAGTTTATTGCTTGATGATGGTCGTCTTTCTCTGCGGGTTAAATCTGTTCGCGAGCGGAGTTTGGAAGCGGTGGTTCTTGTGGGCGGGGCACTCACCTCTCATAAGGGAATCAATCTCCCCGGCGTGCGTTTACGCTTTTCGGGATACACATCCAAAGATAAAGCCGACCTTGAATTGGGCGTCTTCCACAGCGTGGATGCAGTCGCGCTCTCCTTTGTCCGCACCGCGCAAGATGTGATCGAAGTTCGCGAGGAGATGGAACGCTTTGCGGGCGATTACCCCGCCCCGATGTTGATCGCTAAACTGGAACGCCCCGAGGCGATTGATAATCTTGATGAAATCCTCGGCGTTGTAGATGGCGTGATGGTGGCGCGCGGCGACCTAGGCGTGGAGATGCCACCTGAACGTGTGCCTGTGCTTCAAAAGATGATCATTCGCAAAGCAAGTGCACGGGCAAAGATCGTCATCACAGCGACACAGATGCTTGAGTCTATGATCCATAGCTCTTTACCAACGCGCGCAGAAGCTTCGGATATTGCAAATGCGGTCTTCGATGGTACGGATGCGGTCATGCTCTCGGCGGAGACGGCGGCGGGCGAGTATCCGGTTGAGTCGGTCAAGATCATGGAGCGGATCATTCTTGAAGCGGAATCACATAGCAGCGAATGGGGCACTGAGATCGACCGCGTGCGCGGCTTGGGTGAAAGCGATGCGGCATCTATGTCGCGCGCGGCTTTTGCACTGGCCAGCGATGAGGATGTAACAGCCGTGGCTGTTTTTACATCGCAAGGCAGCACAGCCTGGCTGATCTCGAAAATCCGCCCTGCCAAACGAATTTTGGCATTCACACCCATTGAGATGACCTATCGAAAGCTGGCATTTCTATGGGGCGTTTATCCGCAATTGGTGCCTTTTGCGTATACGCTGGAGGAAATGCTTGAGCATGTGGATAGCGCATTGGTAGAGCGCGGCGTTAAAGAAGGGCAACAAGTAGTATTACTTTGCGGATTCCCGGTGGGGGCAATGAAACCGCCAAATATGGCGTTGTTGCATACTGTGGGTGAAAAGTCAGGCATTCTCAAAGATTGAAGCCTTCCTAATTCACTGTGACACACATTCTTTAGATTTCGCTCTCCCCTTCTTCCCTTACATCATCTTCCCCTTGCTGGCGCAGTTTTCTAGCTCTTTTTTGTAGATCATCAAAGAAATCGGTTTCGACCACTTCTTTGACCTGTTCATCTCGTCGGATCAGGTCGATCTTGATCGTCAACTCCTGCACCTGCTCTTTAAGTTTCTTGGCACGGGCTGCCACATCAGCTGCCATCTGCCGAAAGACCTGGGCGAGCTTACCCAATTCATCAGGGCGGGCAGTTATCGTTTTAAGGGAAGCACTTTCCAAATCCGTGGAGAAGTTTTCGTCTACGCTGATCTTTTGCGCCAAGCCGCTCAACACGTCTACTGGCTGAATAACATATTTCTTGAGCAAGAAATTTATCAACAAGGTAATCAAGGCAAAGGTGGCGACAAAAATACTCATCACCAGCGTGAAGGTTTGGAAGGCTGCGTTGAAAACTTCCGCAGCAGGCACGTAGATGATCTGGGTGGCAACGACATCTCCCACTTCCCATCCAAAACCGCCTTGATCGCCATAGGTCACGATCAGACTAGCTGGTGCATCGGTTGGGTCGCCATGACATTCGAGACAGCTCTCTGAGCCAATGGCGAGTGGGCGAGCGATGTAAAAGAGGCGCTCCCCATTCAGGGTACGGTAGCCATTTACTTCATCGGGGGCGTTTTCCGCGATCATCTCTCGTAATAAGTCTGCTTCAAATGCATCTGCCAAGTCAGCCGGGCTGGTCGGGTTTAGCGCCGCCTCTTTATAGAGATAGGTTTCAAAATCGACCTGCTCACGGAAATTCTCAAAAACAGTTCTGGCAGAAAAAGCCGGAACCGTTTCAGGGATAAATTCACGGCTGGAATCGAGGTCGCCCTTGAGCAAGGGGCGCACGTTTGCGGATGTGTAGCCGCGAATGGCGTTCATGGCTTCGATCAGCAGCGTTCCCTGCGTGGATATTTCATCCTGCGCACGTCCTTGCAAAGCGCGCCAATGCGCTGTTCCTCCGACGATGATCCCGACCAGAAAGACAGCCGCCAGGATCAGGGTAAAACGTTGACTCAAGGATAATTTTGACATGGAAAACCTCTATTATTATCTTTCTTCATTCACGAGAAAGAGAAATAAGACTATAATTGTCCGCATAGTATACCAGCAGCAACTCTCCTGAAAATTGCTGTCGAAAAGAAGTTATCAAGGTAAAAAAATCGATGCTCAAATTTATCAAGAAGAAATTCTCTCGAAAAACGATCAAGGGACTGTATATTTTGACCTTCACCGCTGAAGAGATGCCACCAGAAACTCTGGAAGCTGTCATCCCGATAGCGGAGAAAATGCTGAAAGAGAAAAATCCAGCTTTTGTTGATCTGCACAAATTTATGCAAGAAGATACTCCTTTGGAGATAGCCAATAGGCTGCATAATGCATCTATCCATAACCCACATACAATGCAAGTCACCCTGGATACCTGGTTGATCGGCACCCATGATGTGGCCTTCAGACCAGCCTTCAACAAAAACTTCTTCCCGCATGCCATGCAAGACCCGCAGGGACGCGAGAATTTTTTCTTGTATTATTTCGATGTGGAAGAAGAAGTCCCGCCGAAGAAATTTAGCCTAGTAGATATGTTCGAATAAAAAATTTTACGCGCAGCATTTATGTCGTGTCTTTCGCTTTTTGGAAAAAACGCAAGTGTATGGCGCGCGCCGCTATAAGCGAAAATAAAAAAAAAGATATTGGAAAACAACACTCAGCGTCCTTTTTTGTTTACACTTCTGCTCTGAAAAACCTTTAAATGGTACAATCCTCCTAACTAATTCAATCTAGCTTCAGGAGGAAGAGAATGACCGAGCATAAAAAAGTGACAATCAGTTCTGTCGATGGAGAATTCAACTACAGCATGCCCAATAAATGCGTATACTGCGGTGGACCTGCCGAGGCAACATCTGCTATTCTCACATCGTATAAACGAGGAAATCGCAGAATCCGACGAACATGGAAATTCCCTTATTGCAACGAACATATTGGATTGCAAAAGACTTATCGCAAGAGATTGAATATGACAGCGTTGTTTGTAGTCTTATTTATTGTCTTCATGTTTCTTTCCGCAACAACCGTTGGCGCACTCGGTGACAAACTCGACAGCGGATTTGGCTTTGTTTTGATGCTTGGGGTAGGTTATCTCGGTGCGACATTAGTACGCGCCTTCCTTCGCAAGCAAAAGGTCTTGGATTCAAGTCGTAAGTGCAACAGGTTGATATCCGAAGAATACCTCATAAGGTGTCTTGAAATCAAGGCATTTTCGCGGACGTAAATTCAGTTTGTCCATAATCATTGTCTCTTCTTCCATGGA
>Ga0209249_1002052_pt1 | contig 17321 bp, 10 predicted proteins | sample SaaInlV_200m_DNA_4_FD_184653 | JGI IMG/M metagenome (GOLD analysis project Ga0209249, IMG submission 184653) | Marine microbial communities from expanding oxygen minimum zones in the Saanich Inlet - SI037_S3LV_200m_DNA (SPAdes) (version 2) | ecosystem: Environmental > Aquatic > Marine >...
GGACGCAAAGACGTCTACCCGATCGGCACGGTGCCTACCGTCGCGGATGCCTACGCCTACAGCCCGTACGGCCGGCTCCTGGCGCACGAGGGCGACAGCACACAGCCGTTCACGTTCATCGGGCAGTACGGCATCCGGCAGGAGGGAGCCAACGGGCGCCTGTACCAGATGCGGGCCCGATACTACAACGCGGAGACCGCAACGTTCCTGAGCCGCGACCCGCTGGGGCCCGTGCTGAACGACCTGACCCAGATCAACCTCTACCAATACGCCGGCTGTGACCCGCTGACCTTCGTCGATCCCACCGGCATGAAGGTCGTGATGACCCGGGACGGCGGGAACCGAATCCGCAGGTTCACGAACGTTCCGTTTCCCCGGGCCATGCAGAAGTTCCTCATTGCTGTCGTCCTGCGCAAGCTCTACGATGTGCTCACGGAGCAGATTTCGGAGCTGCGGGACGAGGCCGCCAAGTTGGACGAGGAACTCGAGGAACGTTTCGGTGAATCAGAGCTTAACGCCGAGCTTCTCGACATAAAACTCTCGCACCTTAGAGGGATCCTGGAGCGGAACCTCGCCCGGGAGGGAGGCGGTAGTGATCGGGAGGAAGATCAGAGGCTACTGGACACCCTCAAGGAGTTTCGTGGCGCTGAACAAATGAACCAGGAGTTCCAGATGTCCACGTCCACAGGCCGGCGGTTGCAGCGACTGGGCGGTGAGATAAAGGAACTCGCAGCCAAGCGAGATAAGGTGATGGACAAGCTATACGAATCGGGGATGCTTGGCGATTGATGAGCCGGACTGCAGTGCAGGAAGGAGTTGGGAAACATGATGCGACCATGGTACATGGCAGCACGGCTTTCGTTAGCGTTCGCGGGGCTGTCTTGCGTGTGGGCCGCCGAGATCAATGTCGTCTACAACTACGACATGGCGGGGCGGCTGACTCGGGCGACCTACAATGACGCGGTGAGCCTGAGCTACCGCTACGACGCGAATGGGAATCTCCTCAATCGACAGGTCGGGGAGCCTCCGGTGTTTGTCGAGTTCGCCACGATCTCCGGCGAAGGGGACGAATCGACCACAACGGTGGACGTTGCTCTGCGTCTCAGCAAGCCGGCGGACACCACGATACGGGTCGATGTGCTGCCTGCCGGCGGCACGGCGACTCCGCCCGACGGGGAAGGAAGCCCTGACTTCCGGCTGCCGCCCGGTTCCGTGACATTTGCCCCCGGCGAAACCGTGGCTCACCTTCAGCTCGGGATCGCGGATGACTCCCGCCCGGAGGACGCAGAATCTCTCAGGCTTGCTCTGCTGACGTCGACGGACGCCGTCGCGCCGGGTGTGAACACTCGCTTCTCTTACACGATCCGAGATGAAGACGAAGACGAAGACGGTCTCCCCGACGATTGGGAGGAGAGCCAGTTCGGCTACCGTGACCTGTCGCATGCACCCGACGGTGACCCCGATGCCGACGGCCAGTCAAACCTCGTGGAGTTCGAAGCTCAGAGTGACCCGGTGGGGTACTCCTGGCAATTCACCTGCACCGTTTCCGGAGCACAAACTCCAGATTTCACGATCGGCATGGCCGAGGGGGCAGGCGACGGATATGACGAAGGCTTGGATGCACTGACAAGTGATCCTCAAAGCAATCAGGGATACGCGGCCCTGGTGGGGGCCGGGAGCTACGACTTCCGCCAGGACATTCGCCGGCCGGCGAGGACGGCCGTATGGCGGCTGAGCGTGCGTACCCCAGCTGAGGTGGGCGCCGGGATTTCGTGGGATCCCGCTACCGTTCCGGCTCAGGGGCTGTCGCTGATCGAGCTTGACCACGCGCTCAAGCCAGTAGAGGGTGGGGTGAACATTGACATGGGGCAACCGGGGTCCTCGCCTGTCAGCGTCGGTACCAGCCGCCTGCGCAACTTCGAGATTCGCCTCGGCGAGTGCGGGATGTTGCTGTCTCTCCAGCCGGGCTGGACCTTGCTTTCACTGCCTTTCGACACGACTCAGGCAAGCCTGGCGGAACTCTTCGGTGCCCCGTTGGCCTCGCAGCCTATCTGGGTGTGGACTGAGGGACAATCCTATGAGATGGCTCAACAGATTCGACCGGGAGAGGCGTTCTGGATCTGGGTGCCGCCGGAGGCAGTCGACGAGCTCCAGGAGCTGCGGGTGACGGGACGGCGACTGAGTGCACTCCAGCGGACCATCTCCCCCGGCTGGCATCTTCTCGGCAGTGTGGGCCTGCCGCCATACGCAGAGAAACCGTTGGCTGCCGAGACGTCCGAGCCGGCCGGGGCACTTGGGGAACATCTCTGGGAATGGGACACGGGCGCTCAGATCTACCAGAACTCGAACCGGTTCCGCCCCGGTCGTGGCTACTGGGGGTGGGCTTCGCAAGACTGCGGCGTTGATCTGGGCGAGTAACGCCTGCTACCCCCCGGGAGCGCGACAGGAACCGGACATCCCCCTCCAAGCGAGGCAGGGCACCATGGCCCATTGCTTCCGCTCTGACGTGTTCCTCATGCGCGATACGCCCTCAACAGGCCCTGGTACGTCTGCTCAAAGTACTCGCAGGCGAATTCCACGGAAGCGAACACGTCCTCCATTGAGCGTCCCCCGCGCTGCTCCACCGGGCCCTTCACCTGCTTGTCCTCTGGCTCAGGAGGCGGTTCAAACGGCATGTCGTTCATGATGCTCAAGGCTACCATTGCTTCCGGGGTGCCCACGTCGCTTAGCACTCCCATTGCGTCGGCGCTCCCAATCAGCGCCAGTGCCCCGCACGCCCGGTGGCGGGCATGGGGCACTTCATGTGACACACAGCGCCGCAACGCCTCCATACCCGCCTCCCTGTCCAGTAGGTATAGTAGAAGTGCATTCTCACCGGCGTCCGCCCGCGCCTCCTGGTTCAGAGCCCTCAGCAACACGTTCTTGGACGTTGCCGGGAGTAGTGACGGGTGGTAATAGCCCATCAGCATTCTGCAGCAGGATGGCCGCACGAGAGGCACCGGGGTCGTGTCTCCAATGCAGCTTTCCAGCAACGCGAGTAGATCCTCCTCGAATCTTGAGTCAGCCCATGCCTCAATCAGCTGGAGAGCAAGGCTGACGCCTCGATCGACAGGACGCCGCTTCAAAGCCTCACGGCAGTCTCCTTCGACATAACGGCGCCCCATTCCCGCCTTCTCATAGAGGTAGTTTCGGGCGCCTTTCTCTTCGCACGTACGGATGTTGACCCGGGCTTCCAGCGCAGCGGCCCGATCGCGTAGTAGCTCGTCAACGGCCGTCGCCATCAAGGTGGCAGCGCCACTTCCTTCGGGGAGCAGATGCAGTGCGAGGTCCAGGTCGTTCAGTAGGACCGCCAGAGCTGCCTGCTGCCAGGGGTCCTGTTCATTTTCAAGCTTGTCGGCCACACGGCCCAGTACCTTGGCCGCCTGTTTGCCCTGGGCTGTGAGTACCGTCTGGTAATCGCCCTTGAGGTAGCCTGCAAGCTCCAAGCGCGGCAGCTCTGCCAACCAGAACCAGCCCATGGGCTCAGAGCGGACCAGGCGGCTTTCCGGAAGAGGCGGCGACGATAGCGACTGCAGAAATCGGAGATAGTAGTAGGGGTCGAAGACTCTCACGGCCCCGCCCCAGTAGCCGACATCCACGCCCGTGCCGTTCTCATGAGTGAAGTAACACCCGCGGCTATGGAAGCAGTAATTCCACCGGGAATTCCCAGGCACGATCCCGGATAGCGGCGGGGGGGGCGGCTGGTCTGCGTCCTCCATCATGTCCAACGCCTCGCTGGCGTTGTCAGGTAGATTCGCGGCGATGCCTGCGGCCCATCCCGACCATTGCTGATAGCGGTGGTAGCAGGTCAACAACCACAATGCGGTGGCATTGAGGCTGGCCGGCGGCGCACTCCGGATGGACGAGAGTGCTTCCAGAAAAGCGCTTTCGCTCCCGACCGTCGTGTCAGCGAGGTGAGCAACACGTTCAAGATCCAGACACAGGCTCAATTCTGCCACGATTCCACACCTTTGTCTAAAGCACACCACTCCCAGTGCCCCCGGCCGATCCGAGATCACATTCGAATCGAACAAGATACGGTCGCCCGGGGCCGTAATCCATGGATATTCCCCACGTCACACCGGGTCCCGGACCATCGACGAACGCGTCTGCCCGGAACGGCCCCGGTGCCTTTGGGGGGACCGTGTCTGCGATCTTTCGGAAGTGGACTCCGTCGTCGGCGTATTGCAGGGAATTCCCTTGCGGCCCGACAGAGCAGACCAAACAACCGACGCCCTGCCCATGCGGCCAGACGCACACCTCGTGACCGCTATCCAGCACCGGGTTGGCCGAGTGCTTCACATAGGGTCCGGTGGGCGTTCCGGCAATGGCCAATCCCATCTTCGTCTCGCCGGGAGTGCGGCGCATCTGTCGCCCTTTGTAGTACATCCAATACTGCCCGTTGCGAACCACGAAGCAGGTGTCATCGACGCGCATGCTGTCGAACATCGCCGGATCATCACTCGGTCGGAGCACGGGATTGCCCTCGAACCGGATCCACGGCCCTTCGGGCGACTCAGCCGATGCGACCCCGATCGCGGTGCGGGTTCCGTTCGGGCCGCCACTATCGTTGGTGAACGGCTCCGGTACGGCTGTGTAGAACAGGTAGTACGTGCCAGCGGCGACGAGGATCGTGGGTGTGAACACGGCATGCTCATCGAAGGCCCCTCTCGCGCCTTTGGATAGAGCTTCCCCTCGCTCCTGCCAAGTCATGCCGTCGGGACTTGTGGCGTACCACACCGACGCCGAGTAGCCGTCGACAGACTCGCAGGTGCGGGAGTACCAGACGTAGTACAGGCCATCAACCCGAATGACCGGGCTCGGATCCCGGCGGGTAACACCCTCCTCGTAGGGAATGGCCTCCGAGTACGTGAATCCGTCAGACATGGGGAATGGGGTGGTCATGTCGTTCCTCCCGGCTTCGCCTTCGCGCCGGTCACACACGACACATCCGCTGCGACGAAGCGCTGGAATGCATCGCCTTTCCAGCGGCATTGTCCTTTCCACTCCGGCTCACCGTGGCGTTGACACAGGGCGTCGCCGAAACGGCGCAACATCCGGAGGGCGTCACCGCCGCCTGCCGTAGCGCTGAGGAAGAGCCGGCATTCGTCGTCGTCGACACGCCTCCTGGCTTTGCCCGGGGGTTGCTTTTCTTCTACTGTCACTCCCGGTAAGGAGAGCTGCTCGAACACCTGCGCGTGCGGATCAGGCATGCGTTGCCCGTCGCGCCGGCAGTTGCCCTTCCGGAGATACAAATGCGGTGTCGGTTCGGCAACGAACTCGCCGTGGTGCGCTAGACACCAGAGCACGTCGAACACATGACGTCGCGTGAAATCCATCCGCAGCCTGTGCGCATAGGAGTTCCCCGCGACCATCTGGCGAGCGGCCACGAGCAAACTGTGCACGTGACGCAGTGCGTGCTCGTCTGCCGGGGGCAACTCGATGTCGACGGGGAATGGGACGAATGCCGGGCGGATCGGGCGCAACGGCTTCATCGCCACGATCTGCTCGGGTGCGAGCCCAGCCCGGACATCCTCGAGACGCGCCGTTTCCCTGTCGCCGCCATAGGCGCCGCAAGGGAATGCGGAGCAGTGCGCGCAGTTTGGGACCCGGTTGCGGCGGACGCACTTCTCAAGCGCACAGCCCCACGGCCCCGTGCACGGCATACAGCCGTTGCCACACCCCGCACGCCGGGGCTTCGCCTCGCGTTGTGTGAGCTCGGGCATCGGGAGCTCAGGCACATCCTGAAGGACGGCGGGCCGAGTACGAGCGTAGAGTACACGGCCCAGATCGATTCCCGCGGCCCGGGCTTGTTCGGGGGTGACGGCACGATAGGTGGCCATCGTGTCATAGCCGGCGTCGTAGTGATCCGCGACCATGCGCGCCATACAGTGCTGCCGACCCATGTCCGCGCGATGGACGAGATCGAGCAGGCCGCCGTCAGGGATGCCGGTCTTTCGGGCAAGCTCTGCGCGATCCGCCGCGGTCCTGGCCGCTTCGAGCAGCGCCAGGTTGTTCCCTGCCCCCTGCTCGACGAGCTTGTTGATGAATGCGTTGCGCGCCATGTCTGATTTCGGGATCAACAACCGCATCGTTTTCTGCGTCGGGAGCATGTAGTAGTCGATCTCAACCAGCGTAGCCTTCAGGTCGTCAATCGCGAGGCCGACCCGTTCGATGAACGCGGCGGCGGACTCACGCGTCCGGACTTGGTCCATCAGCTCTGACAGGCACCGGACGTCGGCGGCAGCGGCCTTCTGGAATACGCCGGTGATCGTCGTGAGGTTCTGGGTGCGGCGGGGATCGGAGCCGAAGACCTGATCGATTTCGCCTCCCCTCTTCTCGAGGAAGTCAATCCCCTGCCCCATGGTGACGTCAAACAGCTCCCTGACAAACCGATAGCGGAACCGCGCCCGTATCCGCCTGGTCCGGAACTCATACGTCGTTGCCGCAGTCCAGTCCCACCGGTCAGGCATTGTACATCCCCTCTCCTGAAGCCTGAGCCTGTGCGGGGGATGAGCGGGGCAGACACTCAGCACGCGTGCCCGGTTCCGTCTTCCATGTGGCTCGGAGCACCCTCGCCCAGTTCCCGTGGGTCGCCCTGGCAAGATCCGCTTCACTGAGCCCGTGACGTCTCAGCGCCTCCACCACCACCGGGAAGCCGGTCGCATCCCCGATGTCGTTCGGGACTAACGTGCCATCGAAGTCAGACCCCAGGCCCACGTGCTCAAAGCCAATTCGGGACGCGATGTAGTCGATGTGGCGGACGATCGTCTCCACCGGGGTGTCGGAGGACGGCTCGAGATCATCCCGAAGGAACAAGACACAGAACGTCACACCCACGATCCCCCCCGAATCACGAATAGCATCCAGTTGGTAGTCCTTCAGGTTCCGGCTGTGCGGCGACAGCACGTACGCATTTGAGTGTGTCGCGACCAGCGGCGCATCCGAGACCCCCGCAACGTCTTTGAAGCCGGCCTCGTTGATGTGCGACAGATCGATGAGGATCCCGAGACGATTGCACTCATGTACCACGCGACGTCCCAACGGCGTCAGGCCGCAGTCGCTCGAAGCAGGGCCGCTGGTTGCGGCACAGGCAAGCTTGTTGTCTCGTTGCCAGACGAGGCCGGCAGAGCGCAGCCCTGCACGGTGGTACTCCTCGATCATCTCTATGTCCGAACCGATGGGGTCGAGGCCCTCGAAATGCAGGATGGCCCCGAGCCGCCCTGAACGCAGGCAATCCTCGAGCCGCTCGATATCCGTGATGCGGCGAAACGTCCCCCGGCCCCCCTCCTCGATCCGGGCAAGCAGTCTGATGGAGGCGTCAACGCGGGCCCTGGCGCGATCGACTCTTGCCTCGTCGTCCAGGGTGTCCTGACGGTCACGAGGAGGGTACACGGCGAAGAACGCACTGTGCATCCCGCCCTCCAGTGCCCGAGGTAGGTCCACGTGTCCGGAAGCCCTTCCTGTCAGAAAGGCGCGTACGGGATCGTCTTCGTTTGCCAGCAACTTCTGCAGGACATCAATGTGCCCATCGATGATAGGCACATCCGCTCCCGGCGCCGGCTCATGTCCGCGTTCCATCAGGCAATCCCCACGAGTGTCGCCTTCTCTCACTCCAGTCCAGTTACCATCCCAGTCAATGCACCGATATGGCGGCCGTGTCCGATTTCCCGGAGGCCAGTTCGGTCACCGTCACGGTCCAGGTCCCGGCCAGCACAGGCATGTCGCTTGCGGTCTGAACCGGCATGACCCAGTCGAACTCCCACGTGCCGTTCTCGATCACGTCACCGTGCGAGACGTCGGATTCCGCACCGTCGGGCTGGGCCAAGGTGAACGTGAGCGGCACGACGCCCGCAAAAGGCGCACTGTGTTCGTCGGTCAGCCGTACGTTCACCCGCACGCGCTTTCCGGGACTCGCCTTTGCGGGGGCCTGGACGCTCAGTTCGCCAATGGCCTGTGGGTAGAGGGCGAGAATCCGGCCATCGGCAGGGGGGAGCTCGACGTTGAAGCGGAAGGTACCGTCCCGTTGGTCCAGACGAACGGGGCACGACGCCATGAGGTCATAGGCATCGTTATCCGCCCCCCCGGGGATCGACACCTCGGCCGCCACCGCCGCGCTCTTCTCGAGGGCTTTCGGGTAGTGTCCAAACAGGGGGCCTCGTTCAAGCTTGGTGTTGACGAGCACCACGATACGGGTGTTGGGCAGGAGTCCTTCACGGATCACGACATCGGGACAGGTCGTGCTGTAGTCCGGCCTGAGCCGCGCCGTGATCGTGCCCCAGATCCCGGCCAATCCCGGCCCCCGATCATTCGATCGCGCCCTCCCCGTGTCCATCATGAGCTGTTCCAGGTCCAGAGATGTGAAGGCTTCCTTGGCGTCAGCACGGGTTTGAGGCCCGAGTTCCTCGGCAAGAACAGCCCCGTTGAAGTGCTCCTGCCACGTCCGGTCACAGAGCAGGAGCCCACCTTGATCGATGTACCCTTGGAAGCGCGCCTTCGTGTCGTCTGTCATAAACTTGACCGCAGGTAGGACGATCATCGGATATGCGTTCAGGTCGATCCGCTCGACCTGGTCCTCGAAGAGGATGTCGGTGGCGTAGGGACCTCTGAGGATCGCGTCGGCGAGCGGTTGCCACTTGAAGGCGCTCCACCAATCCTCGAATCCCATGACCTGCGTGGTGAAGGAAAGGAACACACCGATCGTGCCCGACCGCGCCCGAGTCTTGCGCAACAGCGGGCCCAATGGCGTGAGAACCCGGTCCGAGAAGTCCCTCAGTGTCCCGGGCAGCCCCGGCGTCCACGCCGCGGTTCGCCTCAAGCCATCGCTCTTCATTTTCGCGCAAGCCGCTTTCCAGTCCAGTCCGGCCACCAACTTCTCGCACTCCGCCACGGACTTGAAGGCCATGGGAAACCCCGGTCTCTGCTTGTCCTGCGGCAGCATGGTATCGATTTGCGTATACTGCAGCGCCTCCGGGAAGGCCGATAGGGCCAGCCAGTTCTCCATGAGGAACAGATCGCAGGGCGAGCTCATCAGGTAGGGAGCGAACGTGCCCGGCAGCTTCAGGCTGGTCACTGTCAGCCAGAAGGGGCGATCCCAACTGCGCGCAAGGGAACGCACGTAGGTACCGACCCGGATCCACTCGCGCGGGTCGGGTGGCCAGGCCCAGTCGCCGATGACGATCGGCTCGCGGTAGCGCTTGAGCGACGCGAAGCGCATCAAAGGCTCGGTCAAGGCCCAGATATCCGGACGTCGCTTCTGCAGCGTCTCTGCCACGACCATGTTGCCCAGGTTCACACCACCTTGCGTCCAGTACCAACGGGCGTAGCGCGAGAGGGAATTGCCCGAGTCCACGACACTGTCCGTTGCCCGATGCTCTTCGATCCAGGGGATCATCAGCGACCCCTTGAAGCGACGGATGCCTCGCCCCTTAATCGCGTCCTGCAGAGCATTCGGATCCAGTCCGAACGTTTCACGGATGATCCGGGTGCAGCTCGGGCAGAAGCAGAGCATACCCCACACTTCCGTACTCACGTTGACCATACGGATGGAGGGGTGGTTGCCGTACTTTTCGAGCAACGCCTCAGTCTGGGCCACACAGTCGGCAAGGTGCTCGCCGCTGATCGGGCAGGGATAGCTGGCGCCGTGCCGGTCAAAATGCGCTTGGTGGGTCATGTGGGGGATTGGGTCGATCCGGACCGCGCCGTGGGCGCCGAGTTCGGTGAGCTGATCGAGATCCGCGATCGAACCGAACGACATGACGTTCAGGCCCATCGCGTGCATCTCGGGGATCAGGTGCGCCTCCTTGAGCCGAGGCCAAGAGATCGTAGCGAAACGTTCTGGGTTACGCCACGGGCCGATGGTAATGCGGGTCAGGTCGATCGCCTGCCGGGCACCCGTGCCCTTCTCCGCCAGGCAGACGGCGATGTCGTAGGCCCCAGGCTGCAAGAGCGCCGGGTCGAGCTCAACGTCAACAGATTGCGCTCCGTTCGCGGGAATCCGGAGGCGGGTTTTCCCGAGGCCGCGGCCGCCAAGCAAGAAGGTCACCGTCCCCGCCCACCGTTGCCCCGTCGGGTTGCTGACTTGCCAATTCAGGGCGAGTGCCTTCTCGTCCCGACTGAACGTTCGACGCTGGAAGTCGGGAGTGAACGACAGAGCGCTTCCGACAGCCATTCCGGTCTCCTTCCGGTTCACGCGTTGCCGCGTGGTATCGATCCGACGGCATCCCGCCGCGACCACCAACACCAACACCAACGGAAATCCTCTCATCACGATACGCCGGCCCTCCCGAGTGCCTTCTCGATCCGGGCGATCCCGACGGCTTCCACGTCACGAATCTGGAGGATGATCTGGGCGAACGCCTCCCGCACGGCCGGATCCAAGACCTTCCGCTGCGCGTCCTGCGAAAAGTTGCCGGGGAGGATCGTGTCCAGCTGGTCTCGGAGTATGCCGCTTTGTTCGTAACACTCGGCCGCCTGGAGGAGTTCGGTACTGCATGTCGGGAGTGCCGCGGCTGCGTCGCGCAGGAAAGCAGGCGCGGACTTGTGGTCGTCGAGCATCATGTTGTAGCAGAGGAGACAGAGGTAGCGGAACCACGGCTTATCTTCCTCGCGCTCGGCGACCTCCGGGTAGTCCTCGTCGCGCAGGGCGGAGATGAGCATGTCGTACGCGTTGAGCCCGGTGTAGGGTTCCGCATCCGCCGACGTTCGCATCAGGCGTACGGCGAGCTTCAGGGCATCGGTGTGGATCTCTTCAGGGGCTGGCCGGGGGCATTTGGCACCGAGGACGATCGTTTCACGCGTGTTGGCGTGCCAGTCCGGCATGAGGTCGAAGCCGTTGAACCGGTCCTTACCGCCATAGGGACTCGACCCGATGAGTGTGTTGCCATCCTCCGCGTAGCCCGTGACCAGGGCCCAGTCAGAGGCGTCGACCACGTGGCCACGAAGCATCACGGCGACGCCTCGATCAATGCTCTCGGTGATACGCTTGAGGTCATCGGCACGATTGCATGTGGGGCGCCAGCCATACTCATGTCCGACCGCAGAAAACGCACGCCGGATAAGATCCCCGACGTCCGACGCCACCCCGGAGAATCCGTAGAACCCCGGATTCCATAGCTCAGGGCCAAACGAGAATCGAAACGCCACCCCCGTGACTCCCATGACGGTGTGGTAGGGCACATCCTCGCCGACGCAGGCAAGCATGCGCGTCAAGGACGCCGCGAACTCACACATCTCACCTGTGCCCCAATCAAGCGGGGCCACGCCCTTCAGGTAAATCTTCGTTCCCTCGCCCGTCACCTTGACGTCGGTGCCCATGGTGTCCTCCTTCTGGCGAAGGGCGTCCTGCTCGACTGGGAGGCAGGGATGCCTCCCGCCACTCTGGAAACCGCTGCGTCACAGCTCACGAGCAGCCGGCCAAGCTCGATGTCTCTTTAGGTTTCGGAGCATTCGGATGCCCTGCCTCCCCCAATGTCGCGCGGCATCGCCTGCCGCGCAACCCCGGGCAACAGGCGTGCCCATCGACTCGCGCACGCCTCGTCGTCGGCCGTCCCCCAACTACCGCCGGACACGGACGGCGTACCGCGCGGTTTCGGCGTCGATTCGGACGTGCTCTCTGAGCGTCCTGAACGAGGCCATGATCTGACTGAGGATTTCTGCGTGGATTCTGGCTCTCCTCCCCGGTTGAGTCTCAGGGCGCGTCCGTCCGGGCGAGGTGGAGGTTGTCCAGATGAAGCGTGGTCCCCACTTCGGCATTGCTGATGAAGCCGACCCAGCCGAGTTCCTGCCAGTCGGGAGAGCCGTTGGCAAGCCTCTCGAAGACTTGTCCCGGCGTTCCCGGGACCGTCACGGCCAAATCCCACGTGCCGCTCGTGTCGTCGCCGAGCTGTGCGACAATTTCGATGGACACCCAAGCCCCGGAGGGGATCGGGCACAGTGCCCGTTTGTCCACCCACAGTTGTCCGTCACGGATGGCCAGGCTTGGGCCGACCCGGTATGGGGCGGACCGGTCCCGCCACTCGTGCCAGAAGTTGGTCTGAGCGTCGATCATGATGTCGAACTCACAGCGTGCCGTCCCGTCCTTGTAGTTGGGGCTGTAGTTCATGTGTGGGTTCCAGATTCGGCTCAGGCCGGGCACATCGACCAGCTTGAGGCATCGCCGGCTCGTTCCGGAACCTTGACGATCAACCACGTTGAGGGCATCCCCTTTCCCTTCGAGGTGGACGGTTGCCTCCGGCGGTGCGGCCCCCGGAGGAAGCGTCTCAAAGTCTTCCTGGATGCGCAACGGCGGTGCAGGTGGGGGCGTAGGTGGGGGACGGAACGGGGGGTGCCGAACGTCCGTGACACGGCGACGCCATTCGTCGGGCCCGTAGAGACCTGCACGTGAAGCGTCGAACGGTTTGAAGCCGACACGCTCCGCAGGGGAACCCGGACGCAACCGGAAGTCGTCGTTCTCCGGATCGACAAACAAGGGGTCAGCCACGACCGAGCCCTTGTCCTTGCCGGTCTTCTGCCACTCTTCGAAGGTCATGTCGGCAAACTCGGTGCCCGCGCCAGCCGGGTTCCAGTAGAGGTTCTGCTCCATCACTACCTTGTTGTCTTTCCAGTTGCCCCAGAAGAGCGTGCCGGTCTCCCAATAGACGATGTTGTTGGAGAAAAAGAACGATACGTGCTCCTCAACCCGAGCCCGGGACACCTGGTGACGGCGCTGCAGCGCCAGAATGTTGTTGCGCACCACGTTTTCCTTGCCGAAGTGTTGATGGTAGCCGCCGTCGGTGGTGCGATAGACCAAGTTGTTCTCCATGGTGATGTGGGTGGTGGCCTGGTCGTTGTACAGCCCCTCGCCGCCAGCCCCGTAGAGGTTGTAGGAGTTGACGTCGTGAATGACGTTGTTGCTGACCGTCGTGCCGTCGGAAATGCCGAGGGTGTAGACGCCGCCCATGTCGCTCATCACGCCCCAACCCAAGTGATGGATATGGTTGAAGTCGATCGTGTTCCGCTTCGACAGCGTGTCGGCGTACGACCAGCACCAACCAACCGAGATGCCGGTGTAGAACAGGTCGGAGATGTCGTTGTGGGTGACGCGGTTGTCTCCGCTCTGCCCGACCCAAACCCCAACTGCCCCGGTGAACACTCGCCCACCCATGCGTATGATGTTGTTGTCGCAGACAATGTGATGGGTTCGTTCGGCCTCGTCCGGTCTGATGAGCGTTTCCCCGATTCGCACGCCCCCTGCACCCAGATCGACAAATTCCGTACGCTTCACTCCGCAGTCCACACACCCTTTGCGAAACCACACGCCGTAGAGCCCCGTGTGAGCAACTGTACACTGATCGAATCGTACCTGCCTGGCGCCATCAAGCATCACCACCGCGGGAATCTTGGCCGCCGCCTGGCTGTTGGCGTAACCGGTGTTCGGTAGCGTGTAACCGGCGTACTCAAACCGCAGGCCCCGGAACGTGATGTGTTCCACGAGCAATCCGGCTGCCGGTTGGCCGGTGATAAGCACCAGCTGCTCCACAACCGGAGCCACGATCTCAGCCGTGTCCGGTGTTTCGCCCGGACGCGGCCGGTAGCGAAGCGTGCCGCCCAAACCAAGGTACCACTCTCCCGGAGCGTCAAGGGCATACGGCACGTTCTCGATGTGGTAACGCTGGCTTGGGCCCCAACGCAGAAAGGGCGAGGCAGCGGCGCTGGCGGCAACGACCATACCCGTGTCGCTCTCCACGCCGACCAACTTGTGCCGTGAACACGACCAGGAGTGGTAAGCGACCAGGCATGCCTCACCCAGCTCCGCCGAACTCAACGCTGACAGAGGCCCCGCCTCGGAAGGTCTGGCCACAAACGCGCGCTTGGCCAGATTCGCGTTCGCTCCCGTCACGGGGTCCCGGGCATAGCCAACCTTGGCCTGCATGTAGTGGAAAAACAGCGCAGTGTCGTCCTCGCCCAGATTGGGTGTTCTGGCCCGAACGGCCCGGCGGCCGTTGACCCACAACTGCTCGAAGCGCCAGTCGGCCGGCACCCGCATCGTCCATGTGCCGTCCGCTGAAACGGTGACCCCGCGGATCGTCCTTCCCCCTCGAAAGACGGGGACCGCTCCCGCAGCAGCCTCGAACGTGACCGGACGGTCGGCTGTTCCTGAGTCTTCGGGAGTCAGTCGCAAGGGAGATGTCATGGTGTAGGTGCCATCTGCAACAACGACCTGCACAGGCCCATCAAGAACACCCGTCGCGCGGGCGCGTCGGATGGCATCGCGGGCTCCACGCAGTGAAGCCAGAGGGCCATCCGCCCGTCCCGCTCCCGCACGAACACGCTCGCCGGACCACGTGTCATTCCCGTCCGGAGCGACGTGGAGGGTCAGAGCGAAACAGCGTGTGCCGATCAAGACCCCTATGGCAGCCAATGCCAAAACGACGCGGTGATTTCGCCGGAGACGGCAAGAAACGAGATCGAGATCGGAGGAGAGGGGTGACACAGCTGGGTCGTCCGCGGCAGACAGGGCGTCCGGTTGCATGGTATGGGCTTTCATCATGGCACGAGCTCGATTGCAGCGACGTCGATCTGGCCGGCACCACCCTCTCCGGCGGCCGCGCCGTGCGTGCCGATCCAGACCTTGGTCAGCGTCTCCGGATCAAAGCGTCCGTTGGGATCCTGGGTCCAGCCTGCTCGTTTGAGCGTACTATAGGGAATGGTCAGCGTACGCCACTGGGCAGATGGGCCGGGGGAAGCGGCCAGATACAGAGCGTCGGCGTCCGCCAAACCGAACAACAGGCCAGCGATGCCGGGAGGGAGCGACGCACGGTAGGTTAGCCGTACCGCTCGGTAGAGCTCCGGTTGTTCAGTGGATACAGACAGGCTGCACGTGCAATACATGTGCCTCCCGCCGGGAAAAGTGTAAGCCACCCGCATGCCCGGTTCTCCGTCAGGGCTGGCCTCGGATATCGTCAGTTCAGCCTTCACGGCCGCGTCATGGTGCAGTCGCCAACCGATCGCCCCGGCTCGCGTCAATGAGACTGGAACCAGTGCCGGCGGCGGGTCATTGGTCAGGCGGACAGCGTGCACATCCCACCTCCCTTTCGCAGGACCATCGAAGACAAGCCCGATCCAGATACGCTCCACCATCGACCAGGAGACTGCCTCAATGTCGGTCTCCGTGAACGCTGCCGCCTGCATACGGGCAAGGGACACAGGCCACGCGTGCCGTCCCTCCCCGGGCTGGACCTCGCTGACTTTCCGGATCCAGCGTTGCCCGCCACGACCAAGAAGCACGGCGCACAGGCGTGGGGACTGGCCGGCGACAAGCTGAAGTTCACCATCCACCACCAGCACGCGGCCTCCCTCAATGTCCGCCGGAACAGGCCCCCCGATCGTGAGCATCCGGCGCACGTCATCGGTCTTCTCGAAGGCGATCCGAAGGGTGGACTCCTCGCCGTCCGGAATCGACACGATGTCGGCTCTGGCGTCGACCCCGTTGCGCGGCACAAGCCGGAGACTGTCAGGAGCAAGTACCGTGTCGCCGCACACGACCCCCGGCAACGCGGTGCTGACGACAATGGCGATCAAGACAGCCATGATCTGGAAACGACGCAAGTTCATACGCAGAATTCTCCGAGTCTAGTGGCGTCGGGCGGGAGTTCCGCCCCCCTGTTGCCATGCCGTGGATGATCAGGTTCTCCGGACAGCTTGGTGCGTACTGAAGTACGTGCGAAGCTGTCTGGGAAGCCTGGTCGCCGCGGAATGGTGAGCCCGCAGGGCCGGGACTCTCTCTCAACCGACATGGTGTGACGGACTATGTCAGCTACCGCAAGACAAACAACCCTTCGGGCGGGGGATTCTCGGCGCCCAGCCATTCCGGGGGCCCAAGCACATACTTCAGTATGCACTTGCCCCCCCGGAACAACTGCCCACCCAAGACTCCACCCGCAGGGGGCTCGAAACTCCCGCCCGACACCACCAGTGGCGGAGGCTCAGTGGGACTCAGTCACGCTGGATCATCGGCACTCCCGCACTAAGATACAAGCGATCGCCGGAACTCAAACTGCGAGGAACTCCACCATGCAATCTTGTCTGTCCTCCCGCGAACGGCTGTTGAGAGTTCTGCACGGCAGGATGCCTGACTGTGTGCCATGCTGCCCTGACATCTCGAACATGGTACCTGCACGGCTCACCGGCAAGCCCTTCTGGGATGTCTACGTCTACCAGGACCCACCGATATGGAAGGCCCAGATAGACGCACTCAAACGCTTCGACATCGATGGCGGATTCGAGCTCAATCGAATGGGGCCAGTCGATGTGTTCTTCCCTCCGGATGCCGCGATACCGACTGAAGAGCGAATCGTCAAACGCTTCCCCGACGGGAGCTTCGTCACCCAGTCTTGCCACAAGACGACCGAACGCTGGGCGCCAAACGTCATCTACTACACTGCCGGTAACCCACCGGGCACCAACATCCACCCGAGCAAGTTCGGACTGCCTGACACGCCGACCGAATGGGAACCGATCACGGGCGTGAAACAGTGGCCGCGGGGAATGGAACTGTGGAAGCTCATCAGGCAAGAGATGGGCGACCAGGGCATCGTCGGGCTGAATTCCGGCATGAGCACGTCGATACTCAACAACCCGGAAGCCGTCTACGCATACTATGACGACCCGACGTCCTCCCGTGAACGTAGCCGGCAGATGCTGAAGCGGGTTGAGCAGCGGATGGAACTGATCGCGGCCATGGACCCAAAGCCGGACTTCCTGTTCTGTGGCGGCTCCGGCACGCTCATTTGGCAGACGCCCGAGATCGTGCGTGAACTGGTACTGCCTGTGCTCAAGCGGACAACCGAAATGGCGAGAGACCTGGGAATCCCGACCCAGGTCCACTCGTGTGGCCCGGAGCGCGAACTGGTGAAGATGGCCGCTCTGGAGACGGAATTGACGATTATCGACCCGCTTGAGGTCCCGCCAATGGGTGATTGCAGCCTGGCAGAACTCAAACGGCTCTACGGCGACCAGATCGTGCTGAAGGGGAATCTGCACACGACCGAGGTGATGCTGAGAGGATCCGTGGATGACGTCAGAGCCGCCAGCCGCCAGGCGATTGATGATGCCGGAGCAGGCGGAGGCTTCATCCTCTCCACCGGGGACCAGTGTGGACGCGACACGCCAGACGAGAACATCCTCGCGATGATCGAGACCGCCCGGACCTACGGGAGGTATTGACTAACGACGCCCGGAGGCCGTGCGGTGTACAAGAAGAAAAAGCCGCCGTCTCTCGCTTGTACGGCGGGCGCCCCCCC
>Ga0209249_1002054_pt1 | contig 17316 bp, 12 predicted proteins | sample SaaInlV_200m_DNA_4_FD_184653 | JGI IMG/M metagenome (GOLD analysis project Ga0209249, IMG submission 184653) | Marine microbial communities from expanding oxygen minimum zones in the Saanich Inlet - SI037_S3LV_200m_DNA (SPAdes) (version 2) | ecosystem: Environmental > Aquatic > Marine >...
TCCGTTTCTCGAAAGCCGCCGCCGCAAAAAAGGGGTCAACATCTGCCGGAATGACAGACAAATTTCACTCAGAAAAACAACATTTTTTTTATCGCTCGGAGGGGGTCAGCTTGCTCCGGTATATCCAATCTGTAAGCATCGATTGAAAATATGCTCTAAGCTCTTCAACGCCAGTGCTTTCAGGCTCTTTTCTGCAGAATTTCTGATAATCGCTAATGTGCCACCAATAACTTTCTTGAGTGCGCTCACTTAATTTCTTAGAATAGCTTCTTGTAGAAATTTTTTTTACATTTGTCATAATTAAATTTTAAATTAATAATATGACAAATTTGATAATTACTGAAAAACTAACTATTGAATAAACAAAAACTGTTGCTAACAGCACCTAATATCACATGGCCGCTTTAAGGTCGTTAAGACAAATGAATAGTAAATTAAACATAAAGGAAAACAACATAAATTAGAGTAGTTAATGGCCACGTACCATAAATGCAACACATTCCCAACAAACAAAAAAAAACTACAAGAACAATAATTATCTAAACACTGAAAAAAATAGAACAGATGAGCCATCACACAAAAAAAACAAGAGAGTGCTTGCCCTTCCTGTTTCTATCGCTTAGCAACCACAGTTGTTTACATAAGCAATGCATATTTTACACATTTGCTTAATGATTAATACCTCGATTTATATTAAAAATATGGTTTGCCCTCGCTGTTTAACAGCAGTAGAACTAACATTGACTAAACTTAAAATCCCATTTTCAAAAGTAAAGCTTGGAGAAGCTGTTATCGAAGCAGAAAATATCGACTATGCCGCGCTTGATAAAGAGCTTAGAGCAATTGGGTTTGAAATTATACAAAATAAAAACCAAAAAATTGTAGAACAAATAAAGACTTTAGTTGTAGATTTAATTCATCACAATAAGGCAGATGATTTAAAAATAAATATCTCGGATTTCCTAAGCAAAAATTTAGGATATCAATATTCATATATTTCAAACATTTTTTCGAAAGAAGAAAGTATAACAATAGAAAAATTCATAATCTTTCAAAAAATTGAAAAAGTTAAAGAATTATTGGATTATAACGAACTGAACTTTTCTGAAATTGCATTTAGCCTTCATTACAGTAGTGCTTCACATTTATCAAAACAGTTTAAAAAAATTACCGGTTTTACATTATCTGAATATAAAAAAACTAAACCAGACGAAAGAAATTCAATCGATAATATGCTGTAAATCTGCATTATACAAACTTATCTCAAAATAATATAAGTAATATCCAAAATTGTATAAGAGATTTATTATTTATTTGTGTAATTTTGAACCATTATAAATAAGAAATGAAAAGAGTCATTAACATATTAGTTTCAATCGTTTTCCTGATAAGTTTTATTGGTATTAATATCAATAAACATTATTCACACGGAAAACTATACAGCACTGCCATTTTTCAAGAAGCAGAAAGTTGTTGTACCAATATGGAACATTGCGAAATGACCAACACTTCTGCATCGAGCAACAATCAACAAGAAGTTGATTGCTCTTGCGAAGATAAAACAGAAACATTTAAAATTTCTAATGTTTTTGTAAAAGTAAAAATTTTACTTCCAACTGAAAAAATAATTGATTTGCATTTTGTTTCCTTATTTCAAACAATAGAAACAACTGCGTTTTTTGCAAATTGCACCAATACAAACCTCCTTCCATTACCGCCTCTTAACAAAACGGATGCTCAATCTGATTTTGGCGTGTTTCTTATTTGATTCCATTTCTTTATTGAGGGAACATCTAAAAATGCAAATTTCTTCGTTGTTTCAAAATTTTAAAATCCTCATTTACAATGGTAAACTGCGGTATTAAAATTTCTTACGCCTTGAAATTAACTATTTTTAGAAGTCCCCTTGAGGTAAACAAATATTTTTTGTTTACTAAAATTGTTTGCACGCACAAAAAAAGTGTGTTCTTCGATATTATTGTGTCAGTTTCACAGGCATCAATAAACAATAAAAAAATAAAGAAATGAAATCCTATTTTATAGTTCATAAATAAGACATAATGTTAAACAAAATAATAAAATTCTTTTTAGAGAATAAGTTAGTTACTATCCTACTTCTCACAGTCTTTTTGGCTTGGGGGATAGTAAACTCGCCTTTTGGTTGGGATACCGGCATTATACCGAGCGTCCCCGTTCCGGTCGATGCAATTCCGGATATTGGCGAAAATCAGCAAATAGTTTACACTGAATGGACAGGTCGTTCGCCTCAGGATATAGAAGATCAAGTTTCTTATCCTTTAACAACGGCTTTATTAGGAATCCCAGGAGTAAAAACTATCAGAAGTAATTCTATCTTTGGAGTTTCGAGCATATATATAATTTTTGATGAAGACATCGAATTTTATTGGAGCAGAAGCCGAATTTTGGAAAAACTTAACTCATTACCAGTTGGGACTTTGCCCGAAGGAGTAATTCCAAGTTTAGGTCCCGATGCAACTGCTCTTGGGCAAGTGTATTGGTACACGCTTGAAGGTAGAGATAAAAACGGGAAACCTGCCGGAAGTTGGGATCCGCAAGAACTACGTTCCATTCAGGATTTTTATGTAAAATATGCTTTAACATCTGCAAAAGGTGTTTCAGAAGTTGCTTCTATTGGCGGATATATCAAAGAATATCAGGTGGATATAGACCCGAATGCAATGAAAGCTCAAGGCGTAACTATTGGTCAGATTATCAATGCCGTAAAAAAATCTAACCTCGATGTTGGAGCACGAACCATAGAATTTAACAAGGTCGAGTATTTAATTCGTGCTTTGGGTTATATAAAATCTTTGGAGGACCTCGAGGAATCGGTGGTTACAGTAAAAAAAAATGTGCCAATTCGCATAAAAGATGTGGCACGCATTAATTTTGGTCCTGCATCTCGCCGAGGTGGTTTAGACAAAGGTGGTGCCGATGCTGTTGGTGGTGTTGTAGTTGCTCGTTATGGAGCCAATCCATTGGAGGTTATCAATAATATTAAAGATAAAATTAAGGAAATTGACAACGGCTTGCCAAGTAAAACCTTAGCAGATGGCACAACATCAAAAGTAACAATTGTTCCGTTTTACGACCGTTCTGGTTTAATTCACGAAACTCTTGGAACACTCGAAGAAGCCCTGTCATTAGAAATTTTAATCAGTATTTTGGTTGTGCTAATTTTAGTTTTCAATCTTCGTGCCTCTTTTCTAATATCAAGTTTGTTGCCAATTGGTGTATTAATGACATTTATTGCAATGCATCAGTTTGGAGTTGATGCAAATATTGTTGCCCTTTCGGGGATTGCCATTGCTATTGGTGTAATGGTTGATGTAGGAGTGGTTTTTACCGAAAACATAATTCGGCATACTGGCTTGCCCAAAAATAAAGGAGCTAAAGGCAAGGATTTAATGAACATAATTTATAATGCAACCATTGAAGTTGCACCGGCGGTTTTAACAGCAATTGCCACAACAGTAATTAGTTTTATGCCTGTGTTTGCAATGGAAGCCGCCGAAGGGAAATTGTTCCGCCCATTGGCTTTTACCAAAACTTTTGTGATGCTTGCAGCACTTGTTATAGGTCTGGTAATTATCCCAACTTTGGCTCACATTATTTTTTCAATCAATGTAAATGGAAAAAAAATCCGTAGATATTTGAATATAGTTTTGGCCATTGCAGGCATTACACTCATTGTTCTTGGTGGTTATTTTTTAGGAATAATGGTAATTCTTTATGCTGGAAACAATTTTTTTGGGTATTTATGGAGCGAGAGCAAAGAAAAATATCTAAATTATATCAATATTGGTTTAGTTCTTTTACTTGTAATAAAATACCTTTCGGCAGAATGGATGCCTCTTGGAGCGCAATTTAGCGAGTTTAGTAATATACTTTTTGTTGCTTTTATGATTGCCTTGATTTTAGCTTTGTTGAGTTCAATTATTTACTTATATCCTCACATTTTAACTTGGGCATTAGCCAATAAATGGAAATTTTTATCTCTTCCAATCTTTGTTGTTTTATTTGGCATAACTGCTTGGCAAGGTTTTGATAAGATGTTTGGTTTTATGCCAAAATTCATAAGCGAAACCCAAATTTGGCAATCGATAGATGAAACATTACCTGGTATCGGAAAAGAATTTATGCCATCGCTCGATGAAGGTTCGTTTTTGCTGATGCCTACCACAATGCCGCATTCGGGTGTTGAGGAAAATATTGATGTAATCCGATTGCTCGATAAAAAAGTGAACAGCATACCAGAAGTTGATAATGTAGTTGGGAAATGGGGACGTGTAAATTCTGCTTTAGACCCTGCGCCAATTTCTATGTTTGAAAATGTTATTAATTACAAATCGGAATATATTTTAGATGAGAGTGGACATCGTATGCGTTTAAAAACTGATGATGGAGCTTTTGTTTTAAAAGATGGAACAAAATATAATCCCAAAGATGGTTTTAAACTAATAAAAAAAGATGATTTAATTCCTGATGAAGAAGGAGAGTATTTCCGGCAATGGCGAGATGAAATTAAGTCGCCAAATGATATTTGGAACAAAATTGTTGCTAATTCAATTATTCCGGGATTAACCTCAGCACCAAAACTACAGCCAATAGAAACACGATTAGTGATGTTGGCAACAGGAATGCGTGCCCCAATGGGGATTAAGGTTTTTGGTCCCGATTTAGAGAGCATCGAAAAAGTAGGTTTGCAAATCGAAACTTTACTAAAAAATGTGAAAGGTGTTTCAAAGATGTCGGTTTTTGCCGATAGGGTTGTGGGAAAACCATATATGGAAATTCATATCAATCGCAATGCCATTGCACGTTATGGATTAACTATTAAGGATTTTCAAGAATATATAAGCTCAGCAGTTGGCGGAATGCCCCTAACATCAACCGTTGAAGGTCGTGAGCGATACCCAATTCGTGTTCGTTACGCACGTGAATTCAGAGATAATCCCGAAGATTTAAAGAAACTATTAATTTCTACTCCATCGGGTGTGCAAATACCATTGGGAGAGTTAGCTACAATCGAATATACTCGTGGTGCTCAACTAATTAAAAGCGAAAATACTTTCCTTGTCGGATATGTAATTTTCGATAAAAAAGATGGTTTTGCCGAAGTTGATGTAGTAGAAAATGCACAGGAATATTTACAGAAAAAAATCGAAACAGGCGAGCTTCTTATTCCGGCAGGAGTTAACTATAAATTCACAGGAAATTACGAAAACCAGATACGAGCAACTAAGCGTTTAATGGTTGTAATTCCTATTGCTTTGTTGGCTATTTTCTTAATTCTGTATTTCCAATTCCGTTCGGTTATGGGTGCAACTCTCATTTTTTCAGGAATTATTGTGGCTTTCTCTGGCGGATTTATAATGCTTTGGTTGTATGGCCAATCGTGGTTTATGAATTTTGCTTTTGGTGATGTGCATCTGCAAAACCTATTTCAGATTGACACTATTAATTTAAGTGTAGCCGTTTGGGTTGGCTTTATTGCTTTGTTTGGTATAGCCACTGACGATGGTGTGTTAATAAGCATATACATTAAACAATTGTTTGATGAAAAAGCACCCAAAACAGTTTCAGAAGTTAAAGCTAAAATCATAGAAGCAGGAAAAAAGCGTGTTCGTCCTGCTATAATGACAACGGCTACAACTCTATTAGCATTATTGCCAGTTCTTACATCAACAGGAAAAGGCTCCGATATTATGGTGCCAATGGCAGTTCCAATTTTTGGCGGAATGGTTATAGCAACACTAACAATTTTTGTTGTCCCAGTGCTTTACAGTATGTGGCAAGAAGGATTGTTAAAGCGTAGTTTAATTAAGGAAAAGGAGGTTGAGAATGAAAAATAAGATAATAATTATAACGATTTTTCTTGCATTAGGTAGTTCGTTGTTTGCGCAAGATGTTCTAAATCAATACTTAGAAACTGCTGCAAAAAACAGTCCTGCACTTAAAGCAAAATTTAATGAATATAATGCAAGTTTGGAGAAGATTCCGCAAGTTGGAGCTTTGCCCGATCCACAGTTAACTTTCGGCTATTTCGTAATGCCCGTTGAGACTAAGAATGGACCACAGCAAGCCAAAGTTACCTTTACACAAATGTTTCCTTGGTTTGGAACTTTAGATAGTAAAGAGGATGTTTTTATAAGTGCAGCAAAATCGAAATACGAAGATTTTGAAGATGCTAAATCTAATCTGTTTTTTAATGTAAAATCAACATACTACGATTTGTATTATATTCAAAAAGGAATAGATATTAGCTTAGAAAATATAGAAATCTTAAACACACTTAAACGTTTGGCACTCATCAGAATAGAGGCAGGAACGGCATCTGGTGTTGATGAATTGCGTGTTGAATTAGAACTAAACGATTTAGAAAATAATTTGGCACTACTTAAAGATAAATTGTTTGTAAATTCTGTAAAGTTCAATAATCTGCTAAATGTTGAAAATAATGCTGATATTCAAATACCAAAAACACTTTGGATAGATGATTTGCAATATTCAAGACAAGCAATAATTGATAGCTTGACGATGAACAATCATCAACTTAAAAGTTTAGAATTTATAAAAGAGAGTTTTGCTCATAACGAGCAACAGAGCAGAAAGCAAGGCTCGCCAAATATTATTTTAGGATTAGATTATGCAGCAATTGGCAATTCGGGAACTTCGCCTGATGCAGGTAAAGATGCCTTAATGGTAAAAGTAGGAATTACAATCCCATTGTATCGTAAAAAATATTCGGCGATGGTTAATGAAATGGTAATTCAACAACAAGTTCTTGAGGATAAAAAACTTAATCAGATTAATGCTTTAGAAACATTATTCGAAAAGATTTACAGCGAATATTCTGATGCAAACCGTAGAACTGTGCTATTCACGAAACAAAGCGAGCTGGCAAAAAGAGCCATCATATTGCTTGAAAATGAATATGCCAATAGCGGAAAAAATTTCGAGGAGATATTACGAATGGATAAAAGTGTTTTGAAATATTCGTTGGAACTCGAAAGGGCAAAAACTGATAAGCAAGCCTCAATTGCATTTATTAATTATTTAATGGGATTATAAAATTTAGAAAAATGAAATCAAATATTTTTAAAATAGGAATAAGAGAAATTGTAATAATAGCGATTACTCTCGTGATTGGAATTAGTCTTGGAAGTTTATTCTTTGGCTCATCGTCAAATGAGAATCACGAAGGACACAATCATTCGGAATCAGAAACTGTTGAGCCAACCACCTGGATTTGCTCAATGCACCCTCAAATAAAACAGGATAAACTGGGCGATTGCCCAATTTGTGGAATGGATTTAATTCCATTGAAAACCGATGATGCAGGCGAAGAAGCAGACCCAAACGAAATACAAATGACAGAAAGTGCAATGAAATTGGCAGAAGTGCAAACATATATTGTTAAAAGTGGAGATTCTGAAAAAGCAGTTCATTTATTAGGAAAAGTAAAACCAGATGAAAGAAATATTGCTACACTTACAGCTCGTTTTGGTGGAAGAATAGAAAAACTATATGTAAATTATACAGGACAAAATGTTAGAAAAGGACAAAAATTAGCCTCTATATATTCGCCCGAATTAAATACAGCCCAACAAGAGCTCTTAGATGCGGCAAAGTATAAAAGAGATAATCCATCTTTTTATAAAGCAACACGTAATAAACTAAAACTTTGGGAACTTACAGATACACAAATAGATGATATCGAGAATAGTGATGAACCAAGTATATATTTCGATATTCTATCGCCAATTTCGGGAACAATTACCCGTAGAAATGTGTCAATAGGCAATTATGTAAAAGAAGGAAGTCCTTTGTTTGAAGTAATTGATTTAAGTAGAATTTGGATTATGTTTGATGCTTACGAAAGCGATTTACCCTGGATAAAAATGGGTAACGAAGTTTCGTTTACACTTCAATCTTTACCAGGTAATTCATACTCTGCAAAAGTTTCGTACATCGACCCATTTATTGATGCAAATACAAGAGTTGCACAGCTTAGGGTGGAAATGAGTAATCCAAATCTGGATTTTAAACCAGAAATGTTTGTTAACGGAATTTTGCAATCGAAAACCGCAAGTAACTCAGAGCAATTACTAATTCCCAAAACTTCTATTTTGTGGACAGGCAAACGTGCCGTTGTGTACGTAAAAGTGGCAAACAGAGAAACTCCATCATTCATTCACAGAGAAATTACCTTGGGACCGGAAACAGGTAGTTTTTATGTAGTTGCCAATGGTTTAAAAGAGGGAGAAGAAATTGCATCAAACGGTGTCTTTAAGATTGATGCATCGGCTCAGTTGCTTGGCAAACAAAGTATGATGAATCCGGAAGACGAAAAAGTTTCTACTGGTCATAATCACGGAGATAATGAAATGAGCAATGAAGAAATGGAAAATAATAAAAAACCTAATGTTTCTATATCTGAAAAAGTTGACGAAAAATTCAAAAATCAACTTGGAACATTTGTAAATGCTTATTTGAAAATGAAAGATGCTTTTGTTGCAACAGATGAGAAAGCTGTTGAGATAGAAGCTGTAAATCTTTTAGCTAATTTAAACAAAGTTGATATGTCGTTGCTAAAAGATGATGCTCATAATCAATGGATGAAGTTATTAAAACCTATAAAAGATAATATTAATAGTATTATTAGTATGGAAGGTATTGAAATGAAACGAAGTCATTTTAGTATAATTTCAAACAAAATTATTGATGCAATTGAGATATTTGGTATTAGTACTAACAATACCTTTTATTTGGAGTATTGCTCAATGGCATTTGACAACAAAGGTGGTTTTTGGATAAGTAAAGAACCGGAAATCAAAAATCCATATTTTGGCGATATAATGCTAAAATGCGGAGAAGTAAAAAAACAGTTCAATAAATAGAAATATGAAAACAATAAAAATTAAGATTGAAAATTTAAAATGTAACGGTTGTGCATCGACAATTACAAAGGCTTTAGTAAAGTTTGAAGAAGTTGCAAATGTGGATATTGATATTGAAAATTCTATTGTTAAAATTAGTTTTGAGGGAGTAGATAAGAATATTGATAAGTACAAAAAGAAATTATCAGTTTTGGGTTATCCCGAAACAGGTAATAATAATACATTTTCTGTTGCAAAATCGTTTGTGAGTTGTGCAATAGGGAGAGTGAGTAAATAAATAATTGTTTAATTTAAAATTTATAAAATGAAAAAATCAATTTTTAGTTTAGGAGTAATGTTCTTCATTGTAGGAACAATGTCTGTTTTTGCTCAAAGCAAAACAGAAGAATTTAAAGTTTCTGGAAATTGCGGGATGTGTGAAACTCGCATTGAAAATGCTGCAAAATCTGTTACAGGAGTTACAACAGCAGATTGGGATAAGAAAACAAAAATGCTTAAAGTTTCTTTTGACAAATCAAAAACAGATAATCATAAAATTCAAAAAGCAGTTGCAAAAGTAGGACACGATACCGATATGCACAAAGCTGAAGATAAAGTATATAATGCATTGCCGGGCTGTTGTCTATATGAGAGAAATAAAGTTGACGATACAAAAAAAGTTAAACACCAACATTAATATTAGTTGCCGGCTTGTTTTTATTGCAAGTCGGCATTTTTTTTTAAATATCGAAATATATCCATTTGACAGTTTCTTAGAAATAATTGTTTACTAAAAGCCTCTTTTGCAAGTTGTTTGGATTTAGTTCAACATGTAGTAAAAAATCAAATTGCAAAGTTTATGATTGTTCCGTATATCTCTTATTTTTGGAAATATACGGAATTTGATTAATAAAAAATAATTTAATAAGATAAAATCAGAGGAAAAAAAACAAAAATACTTTGCGAGCCTACAGAATTCTTATATTTTTGCAAAAGTGTTTTTAATTTAAACTATGAATAGCAAAGTCAATCAATATTAGAACATGAATCAAATAAAACAACTGAAATATACACAAATGTATCAAGCACAAAGTTTATGAAATTGTAAATCCTTTCGATGAGATTGAAATTAAAACTTGAAAATATTATAGAAATATATGGAATTTTCTGTTTATACTAATGTTGTGTGCCATGCTGATAGACAAAATTGCTCCGAATGAACTGAAGATGAAAATTGAAAAATAAAATGAAAAGCCAGCCCACAAATAGCACATTTAGTTTTTTGCTGACACACTGGCAAAACTCAAAAAAATTAAAAGAGCTATTTTTTGCCAACTCTCGTACAAACAATGAAACTGAATTATGACGATTGAACAATATATAAAAAAAATAAGTACAAGACTGAAATCGGGAATTTCCAGAGAACATTCATATCGTGGCGACCTTGAAACCTTGATTAGAGAATTGGTAAAAGGCGTTGAAATAACAAATGAACCTGCAAATGTAACTGACTGCGGAAACCCTGACTATGTGATAACGAAAGGGAAAATTCCAATTGGATATATCGAAGCCAAAGACATAGGAAAAGATTTAAACGGAAAACAATACAAAGAACAATTTGACCGCTATAAAAAAGCACTTGACAACCTGATAATAACAGATTACGTTTGGTTTCAATTCTTCCAAAATGGAGAACTAATACACGAAATAAAAATTGGAGAAATTGATTTTACCAATGGGGCATGCCCCATTGTAAAACCACTTGCTGACAACTTCTCGAAATTTGAAAATCTGATTAAGAATTTTTGCACTCATATTGGGCAAACCATTAAATCAAGCAAGAAACTTGCTGGAATGATGGCTTCAAAAGCTCAATTACTTCAAGATATTCTAGAACGAGCAATTACATCTGATGAAGAAACACAAGAAAATACTTCATTAAGAGAACAATATAAGACTTTCAAAAATATATTAATTCACGATTTAACACCAAAAGCATTTGCAGACATTTACGCACAAACATTGGCTTATGGAATGTTTGCGGCGAGATTGCACGATACAACACTTGACGATTTTGGCCGACAAGAAGCAGCCGAATTAATTCCAAAATCAAATCCGTTTTTGCGTAAACTTTTTGGTTATGTAGCAGGACCCGATATTGACGACAGAATTGTAAGAACCGTTGACAATCTTGCAGAAGTTTTTAGAGCAACAAACGTTGAGCAGCTTTTAAAGAATTTTGGAAAAAGCACTCAAACCAATGACCCTATAATTCATTTTTACGAAACATTTCTTGCCGAATACGACCCCAAATTAAGAAAAGCAAGAGGGGTTTGGTACACACCCGAACCGGTTGTAAATTTTATTGTTCGTGCAGTTGACGACATTTTAAAAACAGAATTTGATTTACCACAAGGACTTGCTGATACAAGCAAGACAAAAATTAAAGTGCCTATTCAGGGCAGTAAAAAATTGCAGGAAAAGGAAGTTCATAAAGTACAAATTCTTGACCCTGCAACTGGAACAGGAACTTTTCTTGCCGAAGTAGTAAAATTCATTTATAGCAAACGATTTAAAGCAATGCAAGGTGCTTGGAGTGGTTATGTAGATGAACATTTAATCCCACGGCTAAACGGCTTTGAACTTTTAATGGCTTCTTACTCAATGGCACATCTTAAATTGGATATGCTTTTACGTGAAACTGGCTACAAAGCCACCAAAAACCAAAGGTTTAATATTTATCTCACCAACTCGCTTGAAGAACACCACCCCGATACAGGAACTTTATTTTCTAATTGGTTAAGTACAGAAGCAAACGAAGCAAACCATATAAAACGTGATACGCCTGTAATGTGTGTGATTGGAAATCCGCCTTATGCTGTAAGTAGTACTAATAAAGGAGAATGGATACAGAGCCTTCTTGATGTTTACAAAAAAAACTTAAATGAGCGTAAAATCAACATTGATGATGATTACATTAAATTTATTCGTTATGGTCAGCATTGTATAGATAGAAATGGTGAAGGTATTTTAGCTTATATATCAAGTAATAGTTTTTTAGATGGAGTTACCCATCGTCAAATGCGAAAAAATTTACTTGAAACCTTCAATGAAATATACATTATTGATTTGCACGGTAATGCAAAGAAAAATGAAGTTGCCAAAGATGGTAGACCAGACCAGAATGTTTTTGATATAATGACTGGTGTATCCATAAATATCTTTGTTAAATCAAAAATGAGCAAGAAACTTGGGAAAGTGCATCATGTTGATGTTTATGGTGAAAGGGATTTCAAATACAATTATTTAATTAATAATGATTTTAAATCCATCTTATGGAGTGAGATTCCATACCAAGAACCATATTTCTTTTTTGTACCAAAAGATTTTTCAAAAGAAAACACATATCAAAAAGGTATTAGTTTAGAAACCCTATTTGAAAATAAGAATACTGGTATTCAAACAAAAAATGATTCATTGACACTCCAGTTTTCAAAAGATAATATTCTTGAATTAGAAAATGATTTTCTTCATTTAGAAATTGATGAATTAAGAAACAAATATGGAGTGAAGGATGGGACTTGGAGATTAGAGAATGCTAAAAATGATTTACTTACTGGGGAATATAATCTTGTAAAGATATTAGTTAAGGCTTTTGATTCTCGATATACTTTACTGAACAGAAAATCAAGTGGTTTTTTAGGTCGACCACGTTATGATACGATGAAGCATATGGTATCAAATAAAAATTTGGCTTTATTGCTAAGTCGTCAGAATAAATCAGGCACAGTTGATAGTTATTTTATAACAACTGGATGTTCTGAAATGAAAAGTGCAGAAAGAACAATTCAGTCATATCATTTTCCATTGTATCTGTATCCTGAACAAAATGGTCAGCAGACCTTAGAGCCGACAAATGAAAGAGTTCCGAACTTTGATTTGAGAATAGTAACACAAATTGCCGACAAGCTTGATTTAACTTTTAGCAATGAAAAGGAATCAACAGAGAATACATATGCTCCAATTGATTTATTAGATTATATCTATGCTGTCTTATACTCACCAACCTACAGGGAGAAATACAAAGAATTTCTAAAAATTGATTTTCCAAGAGTTCCATATCCAAAAAACAAAGATACTTTTTGGCAATTAGTAAAACTTGGTGGAGAGATTAGGCAAATACATTTATTGGAAAGTCCAAAAGTAGAAGAATACATAACAGGCTATCCAATTGATGGCGATAATACACTTACAACAAAAATTGGAAAAAAGGATTGGGAAATAACCGACACCAAGGGGGCATGCCCCCTTGGCAGGATTTGGATAAATGCAGAACAATATTTTGAAAATATACCGCTTACAGCTTGGGAATTTTATATTGGCGGTTATCAGCCAGCCCAAAAATGGCTAAAAGACCGAAAAGGAAGAACACTAAATTTTGATGATATTTTACATTATCAGAAAATTATTGTTGCACTTTCAGAAACGGACAGACTAATGAAAGAAATTGATAGAATTGAAATAGAGTAATATGTTAGAATATTGTAAATATAACCGAGGTTCAGAATGGCATAAATGGGATTTGCACATTCATACTCCAAAAACAAAATTAAGCGATAATTTTGAACAAATAGGAGATGAGAATATTTGGAAAACATTTTGTACAAAAATTGAGAAATCTGATGTTTCAGTTTTTGGTATTACAGATTATTTTTCAGTAGAAAATTATTTTACATTCATTGAAAAGCATAAAGAGTATTTCCCTTTATCGGAAAAGGTGTTCTTTCCAAATGTTGAGTTAAGACTTGAGGTATCAGTAAATAAAAGTGCTGAAGAAGTAAATATTCATATAATTTTCTCAAATTCTGCAACAGTTACAAAAGATAAAATTGAAGAGTTTTTATTGAAATTAGATACAAATATAAAGTTTAATGATGCTGTAATTTCCTGTAAAAACTTAACTACTAAAAGCGATTTTGAAAAAGCAGGAGTTAAACACGATTTTATAAGAAAGAAACTCAAAGAGGTATTTGGTAAAGATGAATGTTATTTAATTATAGCAGCAGCAAATAATGCGGGTCTCCGTCCTGATACGTCATCACCAAGGAAATTAAACGTATCTGATGAAATTGATAAAGTTTGTGATGGTTTCTTTGGGGGCGAACAAAATATAAATTATTACTTAAATGTTGAAAGGTATGAAACGGAGGAGAAAGCTAAACCAAAACCTGTAATTTCGGCTTGTGATGCACATTCATTTAATGACATCGACAATTATTTAGGAAAAAAAGTCGTCAAAAAAAATAAACAAACAAATAAAGATGAAACTATAAAAAATATTACATGGATAAAGGCTGACCCTACATTTGAAGGGTTAAAACAAATAACATATGAGCCTGAGCTTAGGGTTGGTTTTAGCATTGATAATCCTGAAAAAAAATCAAATTATCAAGTTATTGATAAATTGGAAATAAATTATCATGACATTTATAATAAATCCATAGAACTTAATTCCTACCTAAATTCAATTATTGGTGGACGCTCTACAGGTAAATCTATTCTTCTTGCATCCATTGCAAAGAAATTAAAAACTGATGCTCCTATAACATTTGAAGATAAAAAAGGCTATGATAATTATATTGATGAAATATCTGAATTGCTTAAGATAATTTGGAAGGATGGTGTTGAAAATAATGAAAGAGAAATTGAATATTTCCACCAAGGTTATATGTATGATATTGCACGAGATGAATATGAAAAGGATAAGCTTATTCAGAAAATTCTAAAAAATAAAGGAAAAGAAAGAATTCTCTATAACTATGATAAATCAATTTCTGAAAATAGGAAAAAGATTTCAAATTTAGTCAATGATTATTTTCAACTTCATGATGAAATATCTGAAAAAAAGTTGCAAGCAAGCGATAAAGGGGATAAGAAAGGAATAGAAGATGAAATTAAACGATTAAGTACTGAATTAAACAAGCTTACAACAATAAAAATTATTGATGAAGAAAAAAAGAAATATTATTTATTAAAGGATAAAATTGACAAAGCGAATCAGCAAAAAGCAAATTTACAAGAAGACAATAAAATAATTGATTCTTTAATAGAAATAAATCTTTTTAAAGAAAGTATCTCTTATGATATAACCTCTGTTTCTGAAACAAACAAAAATGTTATAGAAACTATTTTCAAAAGTTTAAAAGAAGAATTTACAACAAAATGGAAATCAGAAATAAATCATCAGAAAACATTAATAGGAAAGAACCTTTTACAGATACAATCAGAACTTGAAACAACGTTAAAGGATACTACCTATATTAAAGTATCGAAGGCATTTAATGAATCTGCTCAATTTTCTGAGCTTGATGATAAAATAAGTAAAGAAAAGAAAAAGCTTCATGAAATTACATCAATTCTTTCTGAAATTGAAGAATTAGAAAAGCAGAATGCATCAAATAAAAAAAGCTTGAAGTTAAGTTTTAATGATTTCTTCGTAAAGAGCGAGGAAATAATAAGTAAATTATCAGATTCAGTTGATGACTTAAGAATTAAATCTAAACTTATAGAGCAATCAAATAGATGTTTAAGTTTTTTAAAATCGTCATTAAATCAGAATAGTAAAAACAATCAAATTTATCTTTCTGGGGCTTATGTAATTATGGGAAAACCTTCTCTTTCTGAATTTGTATTTCAAATTTTTGAAGATTTAATTTCCAATAAGTTAAAATTGAAAGGGGAATTTGATAACCGGAAATTTTCAAATAATTTACTTTCAGAAAACTATTATAAAATCAGCTATGATTTAATTTATGATGGCGATAATTTTGAACAAATGTCTGAAGGTAAAAAAGCATTTGTTATTTTAAAATTGTTGCTTGATTTTAGTAATAAAGAATGTCCTATTTTAATAGACCAACCCGAAGATGATTTAGATAACAGAGCAATATATACTGAACTGGCAAAATATCTGCGAAAAATGAAAATAGAAAGACAAATCATTTTAGTAACTCATAATCCAAATATTGTTGTTGGAGCGGATAGTGAATTAGTAATTGTTGCAAATCAGCAAGGTATAAAGAATAAAAACACAGATGAGAATAAAAAATTTCAATATGTAACTGGTAGTATTGAAAATACTCGCATAAAAGACGATGAAATTAAATCAATATTAGATTCACAAGGAATAAGAGAGCATGTGTGTGATATTCTTGAAGGTGGAACAACAGCATTTATTAATAGAGAAAGAAAATATGCAATTAAATAAAGCCATACAAATTGTTAAATAATGATACTATAAATGAATGATTTACAAAAAATACCAAACTTCGTTATTTTCCAAACCAAAAAAGGGAAAGTAAATATTGAGGTCTATTTTCAGAACGATACACTGTGGCTTACACAAAAGTTAATGAGTCAACTGTTCGAAAAAGGAAGAAGTACAATTACCGAGCATCTGAAAAACATATTTACGAGTGGCGAATTAGATGAAAAAGTGGTATGTCGGGATTTCCGACACACCACTCAACACGGTGCTATTGTTGGAAAAACACAGGAAAAGGAAGTTAAATACTATAATTTAAGGGCGGTTACAGCGGTTGGTTATCGAGCAAACTCCGAGCGAGCTCTTGAATTTAGAAAATGGGCTACCGAAATTTTGCACGAATACATCATTAAAGGCTTTGCCATGGACGATGAGCGTTTAAAGCAAATGAAACATTTTGGCAAAGACTACTTCGAGGAAATGTTGGAGCGCATCAGGGAAATACGCTTGAGCAAAAGACGGTTCTATCAGAAAATAACAGATATTTATGCCCTTTCTGCCGATTATAATAAAGACGCATTTATTACAAAAGAGTTTTTGCCACCACACAGAATAAAATGCACTGGGCAATACAAGGAAAAACGGCAGCCGAAATTATTTATACCAAAGCCGATGCCACTAAAATATTCATGGGACTAAAATCGTGGAAAAATGCACCTGATGGGAAAATCCTAAAATCGGATGTGAGTATCGCCAAAAACTATTTAGAAAGTAAGCATCTTGAACAATTGCAAAGAATTGTAACAGCTTATTTAGATTTAGCCGAAAACAGAGCCAGCAGGGGAATTGTAATGAATATGAAAGATTGGGTAGTATTTCTGGATAAATTTCTGGAATTGTCCGATTATCCAATTTTATTAGACAAAGGGAAAGTTTCGGCATTAGAGGCAAAACTTAAGGCAGAGGGCGAATATGACATTTTCAGAATAAAACAGGACAAAAACTATATTTCTGATTTTGATAAAGCCACCTTTAATATTTTAAAAATATAGAAATAAAACTTAAGTTCGCAGAGGGCTCGATAATAGAGGCCGATTGAACATTGGAGCTGCTAAGCCCCTGACAAAGCGTGGTCTGAGCATGTACTGA
>Ga0209249_1002057_pt1 | contig 17302 bp, 12 predicted proteins | sample SaaInlV_200m_DNA_4_FD_184653 | JGI IMG/M metagenome (GOLD analysis project Ga0209249, IMG submission 184653) | Marine microbial communities from expanding oxygen minimum zones in the Saanich Inlet - SI037_S3LV_200m_DNA (SPAdes) (version 2) | ecosystem: Environmental > Aquatic > Marine >...
CGAACCTGCGACCCCCTGCTCCCAAAGCAGGTGCGCTAACCGGACTGCGCTATACCCCGAAATAGGTGTGGGTGTGGGTGTGTTAAGACGTGTGAGTGTGTGGAAAATCTTGCGATTTTCAGGGTGCAAATATAGTATTTTATTGCTGACTCCGATACATGCCGAGCAACATTTTGGAAACTTTCTCGTATCCGGCATAAAAAGTGTCGAATAATACTTTGTCAATATGCCCCAATCGATACGCCATATCAAGGATTGCAACACACTCAAAAATACTTCCCCTTGCAATGGTATAAAAATGTTTTTTATCTGCCGGAGTCATGCGCCCTGTCCCTTCAGCTAAGTTCAGTACCGAACTCATACTTGCCCGTTTCCATTGATCCACGACATAATGATCCAAACCTTTAAGGTCTTTAAGTGTTTGATAAACCATCACATTCAGCTTCTTCAGCTCCTGATAAAGATCGAGTTTCTCAAAATCAAACATAATCGTGTTCTTTAAATGCAAATGAGGGAATGAAATCCATCCCCTCACTCCAGTAAAATTTTTGTTATGAGCCTCACACCCACACTTCAACCACACCCACACTCACACCCGATTCGCGGAGAGGGGGGGATTCGAACCCCCGGTAACCGTTACAGCTACGCCAGTTTAGCAAACTGGTGGATTAAGCCACTCTCCCACCTCTCCAATAATGTGGTGCAAAAGTAAACAATTCTTCGAAGTGAACAAGGGAATCATGAGCATTATCGACAAATTATTACCTTTAGCAGTGATAAAAAAAATAGTATGTCAGCTAAGGGAATGAAGATAGGAATTCTGACTGCCGGAGGGGATTGTCCGGGTCTTAACGCAGCAATCAGAGGGATAGGTAAAACAGCTATGCTTCAGTATGGGATGCGTGTGTTTGGATTCTCCTCAGGATTTACCGGATTGATAGAGAATGATTTTCAAGAGTTTAGTGAGAGTCAGTTGTCGGGAATCCTGACGATGGGCGGAACTATATTGGGGACCTCCAGAGAGAAACCTTTTAAGAATTTAGGGAAGAACGGACAAAAAGGTGTAATTACTAAACCTGAAAAAATAAAGGAGAATTATCGTAACCTTGAGCTCGACTGTCTGGTTTGTATCGGAGGTAATGGCACGATGAAAACAGCACATAAACTCTCTGAGGAGGGTTTGAATGTGGTGGGCCTGCCTAAAACTATCGATAATGATGTTTGGGGTACAGATATAGCCTTCGGATTTGATAGTGCAGTGCATATTGCTACCGAGGCGCTCGACCGCCTTCATTCAACAGCCAATTCACATAAGCGAACAATGGTGATTGAAGTGATGGGCCATCATGCCGGATGGCTGGCTCTGTATGCAGGAATTGCAGGTGGAGGTGATCTTATTCTCTTGCCTGAAATTCCGTACTCTGAGGATTCAGTGATAAGGTATTTGAAGAAAAGGCATGCAATGAAAAAGCCATATTCCATTGTCGTTGTGGCAGAGGGTATTCGTACGGATGGAAATCGTAAAGCAGCTCGATTTATTGGTGATCTGATTAGTGAGAATACCGAAAGCGAAACGCGTGAAACAATATTGGGCTATATTCAAAGAGGTGGTACACCATCGCCTATGGACAGGATTCTGGCAACCCGCTTTGGCTCTTTTGCAGCCGAAATGATTGCTGATGAGGACTATGGCAAAATGGTTGCCCTAAAGGGAAATACTTTGAGAGGAATTCCTCTTGAGGAGGCGGGATCAAGAGCTCGACTGGTAGAACATGATAATCCGCTTATTAAAAAAGCCCGGGCAATGGGCACCGCATTTGGAGATTAATAATTTTATGATGAAGACTCTTCTTTTAACCCGTCACGCTAAAACTGTTCAGGGGAATGGTCAAATGCGTGATTTTGACAGATTTTTGGCCCCCCGCGGACCGAAAGATGTTTTGCTGGTAGCCAATGAAATGAAAACCAGCGGCCAAATACCCGATTTGATCATCAGTAGTCCGGCAAAAAGAGCCCGGCAAACGGCTGAATTATTTGCACAGCACTTCAACCATCCGACAGGTGATATTCAATATCTTGATTTTTTATATGGATATTATGCTACCGATCAGGTTATTCATGAGCTTAACAGACTGGGAGCTAAGGCAAGCAGAATTATGTTGATTGCTCATAATCCAAGTATTGCAGACCTGGGTGATTATTTTACAGGCGGATTTCATCAGCATTTGCCTACATCTGGCATATTGGCTATTGACTTTGAAGTGAAGCGTTGGAAATATATAAGTCGAAATTCGGGATCTCTGACACAGTTTGTCTATCCTAAAGCATTGAGGGAGTAAAAGAATTAATGGAGAATTATCTACCTAAAGAAATTAGTTGGCTGGCTTTTAATGAACGTGTCCTTCAGGAAGCCGGTAAAGAGCAGGTACCACTGATAGAACGATTCAGATTTCTTGGTATTTATTCAAGTAATCTGGATGAATTTTTTAAAGTAAGGGTGGCAACTCTGAAGAGAATTGCCGAACTGGGAGGAAGGGCTGCAAAAATATTAGGCGAGGATCCTATTGAAGTGTTAAGTCAGATTAATGATGTCATCCTCAGGCAGAGACGGCAGTATGAGGAGCTGCATACGAAATTGAATCTCGCACTGGAGAAGGAGAATATTTATGTGATCAACGAAGATCAGGTTGAGGGAAAGCATAGCGACTATTGTATCAGGTATTTTTACCGGAAAGTCAGGCCGAAACTAATGCCAATTATGATTGATCATGTCAAGAAATTTCCTGATCTGGATGATGAAGGGATTTATCTTGCCACGATACTATCGAAAGAGAACAGCGATAAGGAAAGATACGCATTGATTAAGGTGCCAACTGATGAGTTACCCCGATTTCTGGTTTTGCCAAGGAGGGATGATAAAAAATTTCTGATATTCCTGGATGATTTGATAAGACTCGGGTTGAGAGATCTTTTTCATATTCAGAATTATACATCCACTGAGGCCTATATGATTAAGCTTACCAAAGATGCTGAACTTGATATCGACGATGATCTGGGTGAAAGCTATATCAACAAAGTGTCAAAAGGATTGAAAAAGCGGGAGGAGGGAGATCCCGTTCGCCTGATGTACGATAGCAATATCCCTGGCTATTTTCTGACTTTTTTGAAGGAGAAAATCGGCCTGGGTAAGGGTGACGTCTCCATCCCCGGAGGGCGATACCATAATCTTAAAGACTTCCTGCAAATCCCAAATCTCGGAACAGATAAACTGGTTTATCCTCCAATGCCAGCCATCATACATCCCAGTTTTCACAGGAACAAAAGAATTTTTCGCGGTATCAGGGAGAAAGATATTATGCTGCATTTTCCCTATCACTCATTTGATCATTTTATTGATCTCCTGCGCGAAGCATCTATCGATCCAAAGGTTACAGGTATTAAAATTACCTTGTATAGATTGGCTAAAAATTCAAATGTGATTTCTGCCTTGCTTAATGCTTTGCGAAATGGAATTCAGGTGACGGCGATAGTTGAACTGACAGCCAGGTTTAGCGAACAGGCGAATATTGAGTTCTCGCAGATATTGAGCAAAGAAGGTGCACGTGTTATTTATGGCGTACCCGGACTCAAAGTGCATGCAAAATTATGCCAGATTACTCGGAAGGAGAAAGGTGTGAATAAACTGTATTCTGTTGTGGGTACAGGTAACCTTAATGAAGAAACTGCCAGGGTTTTCAGTGATGTTTTACTGTTTACCAATAATCGTGATATTGGTAATGAAGTGGCACGCTTATTCGATTTTTTCAAGAGGAATTACAAAGTGGGCAAATACCAGATCCTGGCTCCTTCTCCCTTCGATCTGCGCAAGAAATTTATAACATGGGTCAAGCAGGAGATTAAAAACGCTACGGAGGGTAAGCAGGCATACATTCATCTGAAACTGAACAATCTGGTAGACAAGGAAATTATAGACTTGCTTTTTAGTGCTGCTGAACAAGGCGTTGACGTCAGGCTGAACGTAAGAGGGATGTTCTCGGCTGTCATGCCGCAGCCTGAAATGAAGAATTTTAAGGCCATCGCCATGATTGATCGCTTTCTTGAACATTCGCGTTTATTTTTCTTTTGCAATGGAGGAGAGGAGCGCTTATATATAAGTTCAGCCGATCTCATGACCCGTAATCTTGATCGTAGAGTTGAAGTCGCTTGCCCTGTCCTCGACCCTGGTTTGAAGACAGAATTGAGAACCATGTTTGATCTGCAATGGGCCGATAATACCCAGATGAGAATTATTGATCAGGATCTGAGTAATAGAGCTCAGCAAACTCCGGGAGCGGCTCTTCGTTCGCAATATGAGTTCTATAATTACCTTAAAAAGCAGTCAAAAGGCTGATTTGGTCAAAAAGTGTCCGATTTATTTGTCCAGCTATCATAGTGGAGGTAAATTCGATTCGAATACAACTGGCTTAACGATGAACTTATTGACTGGAAATGAAAAGCTGACTCAGAAATTTGAAGAACTTGAAACTGAACTAAAGTCGGCGAAGCAGAAGAATTCTCTATTCCCGGATTATCTGGCCGGGCTGTCCCATGATATCCGAACTCCTCTGAATGCAGTAGTAGGCTTCGCGGGTTTGCTAACTGATCCGGATATTGATTCTGATCGAATAAAGTTCTATTCCCATATGATTACCAGAAGTTCACGCAAATTGCTGAGTATGATTTCGAACCTCATCGATCTGGCAAAAATGGAAACTGGTAATTTTAATCTTTTTATTGAAAGAGTGAGCATTTCAGAATTATTGGAAGACTTGGAGGCTGAAATGCAGGAGGAGCAGATGATTTATGATAAAAATGATATCCAATTCTCCTTTCAGGGGCCACCAAATGGATCAGGCTATCTTAAAACTGACAGGACAAGGCTATATCAGGTTTTGAAAATATTGCTCGACAATAGTTTAAAGTATACAAAAGAAGGAACAATAAAAACTGAAATCAAGGCCAATGGTGGCACGAAAATAATCTTTAATATCCATGATACAGGAATGGGTATAGATGCTGATACCCTGAATAATCTATTTAGCCTTTTCCCTGTTGAATCTGACACAACAAAACTAACCAAGATAAAGTCGAGAGGATTGGGAATGCTCCTGGTTGGCCGAATTACAGAGCTTCTTAATGCTGAGATTTTTATCGATACTGAATTAGGTAAGGGAACAACTGTTTCTTTAGTTTTCCCCGTTTAAAAATTCTATAGCCTGCCGGATTTTTTCTTCCATGGGAGTGTAACCGTCAATCCAATGAATTGCAAAGCCATTTCTCTGCATGCGCCTGAACCATGTCATTTGTCTTTTTGCAAACTGGTGAATAGCTGTATTTAGCTTGGTATACATCTCATCGTAAGTAATTTGCCCAGAAAGATGCCAGCTCAGAAATTTATATTCAAGACCAAAATATTCGATGGTTTCTGAACCATACAAGTCAATCAAAGTCTTCACCTCTTCAATCATACCACCCTCAAGACGTTGATGCAGCCGTGCAGTAATACGTTTTCTTTCACTTTCACGATCGAAGCGGATGCCAATTATCTTGTGATTTAATGATGGATAAGTTTTGTCTTCACGTGGATTATGCTGATAATGCCGTGCAATTTCTATTGCCCTGATAAGTCGCTTTCGGGAACTTATATCGCTGGTATTGTGAAGCTTACTCATTCCGTCAAGCAATTGTGTAAGTTCCTCATCACTTTTCTCTGCCAGAGCAGCTCTGTAATTTTGATCAGGAGGTACTTCAATAAGTTTGTATCCTTTAAGCACTGCCTCCAGGTACAAGCCTGATCCACCGCAAAGAATAGGTAATTTTTTCTCCTGCCGGATGGAGCCATAAGCTTCCAGGAAATCACGCTGAAATTCATAAACATTATATGCATGATCCGGATTTACTATGTCAATCAGATGACAGGGTATAATCTGATCGCCAATCTGATAATCCTCAATGTCTTTTCCTGTGCCCAAATCCATTCCCCGGTATACCTGACGCGAATCAGCTGAAATAACCTCTCCGTCAAGCGCTAAAGCCAGATGGGCAGCAAAAGCCGTTTTGCCTGAAGCAGTGGGTCCGAGGATAACTATAAGGTTTAATGATTTTTCAGTGTCAAAGCTTTTCTTCATCAAATGAAATTAATGTATTTTTGCAGCTTGCTATGACAACCAAGATACGCATAAAGAACAAAAAGGTACTAAGAGAGTACGAGCTCGAAGAAAGATTCGTGGCTGGAGTACAGCTCGTAGGAACCGAGATAAAATCAATCAGAGCCGGAAAAGCCACGCTGGTTGACTCCTTCTGCTTCTTTCAAAATAAGGAGCTTTATGTCAGGGGATTGCACGTGGCCGAGTACATCATGGGAACGCATTGGAATCATAACCCAACCCGCGTTAGAAAGCTGCTGTTGAATAAACGTGAGTTACAAAAGCTTGATAAGAAGGTGCGGGAGAAAGGTTACACCATCGTTGCAGTTGTACTTTTTGTTAATGAGCGCGGCCTGGCAAAACTAGAGATCGCACTTGCACGTGGCAGGAAAACATTTGATAAACGCGAAGATATCAAGCGTAAAGATCTGACCCGTGAGATGGAACGAAAATTCAAGTAGATAAACTCAGTAGTATGCAAGGTAATCTAGAAGTTAGGCGATAACAGATACTGAGCATAGAATTCATCAATCACATTAACGGCCTCCTGAGGTGTGTCAACCAGCTTGAACAAATCGAAATCTTTAATATTGATATTATGCTCCTCAGTATGCATCACATCTTTCATCCATTGAATCAGGCCCTTCCAATAACCCTTGCCAACTAATACAATAGGGAAATGTCCGATCTTGCCCGTTTGTATCAGGGTCAGGGCCTCAAAAAGTTCATCAAAAGTTCCGAGTCCGCCTGGCAGAACAATAAATCCCTGTGCATATTTCATGAACATGGTTTTACGCACAAAGAAATAGTCGAAATTAATCAGTTTGTCCGGGTCAATATATGGATTTGCCGACTGTTCAAAAGCTAAATCAATATTTATACCTATAGATTTTCCACGGCCTTCTTTTGCGCCTCTGTTGGCAGCTTCCATAATGCCAGGTCCGCCTCCGGTAATGACACCGTAACCTAATTCAGTTAGTAATTTACCAATCTCAATCGCAGTTTCATAATATTTGGTGCCGGGTTTTGTACGGGCACTTCCAAAAACTGCCACGCTCGGACCTATTCGACCTAATTTCTCAAAACCTTCAACAAACTCGGCCATTATTTTAAAAATCCGCCAGGAGTCATTGGTTTTCATTTCATTCCAGGACTTGTGCTTAAATGCCTCCCTGATCATATCTTCCTGATTCATGTCTTCTGATTTAATTGCTTGTTGAAAATAGTTCTTCTTTGAGATATTTACCAGTATAACTGCTATTATTCTCGGCTAATCCTTCGGGCGGACCCTGATACAAGACATATCCTCCGTTTTTTCCTCCTTCAGGGCCCATGTCAATAATGTAATCAGCCACCTTAATAACTTCCATATTGTGCTCAACAACAATAACAGTATTTCCTCTGTCAACCAAACGGTTTAAAACTTTTAGCAGTACCCTGATATCTTCAAAATGCAAACCCGTTGTTGGCTCATCAAGGATATATAAAGTATTACCGGTATCTTTTTTTGCCAATTCACTTGAAAGCTTCACTCTTTGTGATTCTCCTCCGGATAGGGTAGTGGAGGCCTGCCCAAGTGTTAAATAACCTAATCCTACCTCTTGCAGAGATTTAAGTTTTGTTACAATCTGAGGATTGTTTTCAAAAAAATCAACTCCGAGATTAATTGTGAGGTTTAATACATCGGATATTGATTTCCCTTTGTACCTGACCTCAAGTGTTTCCCGATTGTATCTTTTACCATTGCATTGATCGCAAAGCACGTACACATCCGGTAGGAAATTCATTTCTATAGTTTTGAGACCTGCACCCTGACATGCTTCACATCTGCCTCCTTTAACATTGAAAGAAAAGCGACCTTGCTTATAAGCTCTGATTTGTGATTCAGGTAGTTTTGCGTAGAGGGCCCTGATATCACCAAATACTCCGGTATAGGTAACAGGATTCGATCGTGGTGTACGTCCGATAGGCGACTGGTCAACCACAATTACCTTATCGATATTCTCAATGCCGTGAACAGTATTATAAGAAAGAGGATCTTTAACCGAACGGTAAAAATGCTGACTCAATATAGGATGCAATGTTTCATTCACCAGCGTGGATTTACCACTTCCGCTTACACCAGTAATGCAAATAAACCTGCCCATCGGGATTTTGACATCAACCGATTTCAAATTATGACCTTTGGCGCCTGTCAAAAGCAAATACTTACTATCACCATTTCTTCGTTTTTCAGGAATCGGAATTAGTTTCTCATGACGCAGATACTGACCGGTAAGAGTATTGCTCTTTTTAATATCAGTAGGTGTGCCAATTGCGACTACCTGACCTCCATGCCTTCCGGCATATGGGCCCATATCAACCACATGATCAGCCGATTCAATCATTTCCTTGTCATGTTCAACAACGATGACCGAATTGCCAATATCCCGAAGTTTCTTAAGTGCGTCAATGAGGCGCAGATTATCACGGTGATGAAGACCAATACTTGGCTCATCAAGGATGTAAAGCACATTCACCAACTGACTGCCAATCTGCGTAGCCAGCCTGATACGTTGGCTTTCACCTCCGGATAAAGTTCGTGTGCTGCGATCAATCGACAGATATTCCAAACCTACTTCCATCAGAAAAGAAAGACGATTTCTTATCTCTTTCAAAACCTCTCTGGCTATTTTCACCTGACGTTCAGATAATCGTGATTCTAAATTATCAAACCAACTTACCAGATCAGCAATATCCATTCGGGCAAGGTCAGCAATGTTTTTGCCGTCAACCTTGAAATACCGTGATTCCAGTTTCAGACGGCTTCCATGGCAGTCAGGGCAATCAATGGTTATAATGAATTGATTTGCCCATTTTTGAGCTTTTTTCGACTGATTGTCATTTTTCTGCAAACTGATATAGCTTACAATGCCATCGAAACTTAGAAAATAGTTGGAGGATGTGCCCAGGGGTGTGTTTTCGAGCTTGAAATTTTCATCTGAGCCAAAAAGGATAACTCTGAGTGCATCCTCCGGAATTTCAGAAATCGGACTATCCAGTTTAAATCCATATTTCTTGGCTATAGCCTCTAACTGCCAGAAAATCATTCCGTTCTTGTACTTGCCCAAGGGACTGATGCCTCCTGAATTTATGCTGACAGATTTATCAGGGATAATTTTGTCGTGATCTATTTCATGTACATATCCCAGACCTTTACAATGCGGACAAGCACCTTGAGGAGAGTTGAATGAGAAACTGTTTGGTGCGGGTTCATCATATGAGATACCCGATGTGGGGCACATCAACTGACGACTGAAAAATCTTGGATTGTTTCCATCCAAATCTGTAACCAGGGTGACTCCTTTCCCCTCGCGCATAGTAGTCTGAAGGGATCCTTTGAGTCTTTTGCGGTTTTCAGGATCGACTTTGAGCCGATCAATTACCATTTCAATATTGTGGGTTTTATACCTGTCAAGCTTCAGACCCGGATGAATCTCTTTGATGTCACCATCGATTCTCACATACAAATAACCTTTTCTTCTGAGGTTTTCGAAGAGATCTTTGTAATGGCCTTTTCTCGACTTAACCAGAGGGGCCATTAGCTGAACATGACTATCCGAATAATCTTCCTCTATCAGACTGATAATCTGGTCATCGGTATACCTAACCATTTTCTCTCCTGTCTCATATGAAACAGCGTCTGAGGCTCTTGCAAAAAGCAATCTCAGAAAATCATATATTTCTGTGGTAGTACCAACAGTTGAACGTGGGTTACGTGAAGTGGTTTTTTGCTCAATTGAGATGACCGGACTCAGCCCGTTTATTTTGTCAACATCAGGACGCTCCATTGAGCCCAGAAATTGACGAGCATAGGCAGAGAAGGTCTCCATATATCGTCGTTGTCCTTCGGCGTAAATAGTGTCAAAAGCCAGACTCGATTTACCACTACCACTTAATCCTGTGATTACAGTCAGGGAGTTCCGTGGAATAACAACATCGATATTCTTCAGATTGTGAACCCGGGCCCCAAATACTTCGATTCTTTCGTCAGATGGCATACAAATCTATAAATGAATTACTTCGTCATATGCTGCAGCAGCAGCTTCCATAATCGCCTCCGACATAGTTGGGTGGGGATGAATTGACTTAATCAATTCTTCACCTGTAATTTCAAGTTTACGGGCCACCACAATTTCTGCAATCATCTCTGTGACATTTGCTCCCAGCATGTGTGCACCCAACAATTCTCCATGTTTAGTATCAAAAATCAGTTTGATAAATCCCTCTTTAGCGCCGGCAGCACTCGCTTTCCCCGATGCAGTGTATGGGAACTTGCCGATTTTAATATCAAAACCGGCTTCGAGTGCTCCTTTCTCAGTGTAGCCTACCGATGCAACTTCCGGACTTGTATAAGTACAGCCTGGAATATTATTATAATCGAGAGGTACAGGATTATGTCCGGCCAGTTTTTCGACGCAAATTATTCCTTCAGCCGAGGCAACATGGGCAAGGGCAATACCCGGAATCACATCCCCAATAGCATAGATACCTGGTATGTTAGTTTGGTAAAACTCATCAACGAGAATATATCCCTTCTCTGTGTTAATACCAGCCTTTTCCAGGCCAAGGTTTTCTGTATTAGGTGTGATGCCCACGGCAGAAAGAACCTTTTCAGCTTCTATTATTTCTTCCCCTTTTTTTGTCTTAACAGATACTTTGCATAACAATCCGGATGTGTCAACACTCTCAACACTCGACTTGGTCATAACTTTTATTCCAGCCTTTTTGAGTGAGCGCCCTAGTGCTTTCGACACTTCCTCGTCTTCATTTGGCACCAGCTGAGGCATAAATTCAACCAGAGTAACTTCAGTTCCCATAGAATTGTAGAATGAAGCAAGTTCAGTTCCAATAGCTCCGGATCCAACAACTACCATAGAAGCGGGCTTTTCAGCAAGAGTTAATGCCTGGCGATACCCGATTATTTTCTTTCCATCCTGCTTGAGGTTTGATAATTCTCGAGAACGTGCCCCGGTAGCAATGATAATATTCTTACAAAGTAATTCCTTGGTTTCACCTTCTGCAGTACTTACTTCAACAAGTCCGGCCCGAAGTGCTTTGCCAAATCCTGTGATTACTTCAATTTTATTCTTCTTTAATAAGAACTGAATTCCTTTACTCATTCCATCCGCAACGGTCCGGCTTCGTTCAATCACCTTAGCAAAATCCGCTTCAACATCCCCATTGACTACTATTCCATAGTCAGCGGCATGTTTTATATAGTCAAAAACCTGAGCAGATTTCAGCAGGCTTTTAGTAGGGATGCATCCCCAATTCAGACAGATACCGCCTAATTCAGCCTTTTCAACAACAGCCACTTTCATCCCCAGCTGCGAAGCTCGGATAGCCGCTACATAACCGCCTGGACCACTGCCAATAACGATAAGATCAAATGTCATGCTTCTGATTTTTTAGTAAACTGACAAAGTTAGTGCTTTATATATTTATTACATACAAAAGCCAGGCCTATTTGTTGAAATATACTGACAAGACGAACTAACTATTCTTCCTGATTGGAAATGTTGAAATACAGACCCAGTAATTCCCGGGCAGCTATAAACGGACTAATTTGTCCCGAAATGATCTTTTCTTCAAAAAGAGCAATATGTTTTTTTACCTCCGGATGATTGTAAAACTTACCAGATAATTGTTCTCGTATTGTCTCATGCATCCAGGCTTTTGACTGACTCTCTCTTCTCAATTGGAAAAAGTTATTGTTTTTGACCAGCTCCAGATAAGTATCCAGTGTTTGCCAAAGCTCAACCAGACCATCTTTCTCTTTTGAGGAAAGGCATAGTACTTCAGGTTTCCACCCTGATTCAGCTGGAGGGAAGAGATGCAAAGCATTCATATATTCAATCCGGGCCCGATGGGCAGCAGTAAGGTTGTCTCCGTCAGCTTTTGTTATTGCAATTACATCAGCCATTTCCATTATTCCCCTCTTTATTCCCTGTAATTCATCTCCCGCACCGGCCAACATGAGTAAGAGGAAAAAATCGACCATACTGTGAACAGCAACTTCAGATTGCCCAACACCCACTGTTTCAATAAAAATAATATTAAAACCAGCTGCTTCACATACAACCATTATTTCACGTGTCTTTCGCGCTACCCCTCCCAGTGTACCAGCAGAAGGGGAAGGACGTATGAAGGTATTCTTGTCATTGGCAAGGCTTTCCATTCGGGTTTTGTCACCCAGAATACTTCCTTTTGATCGCTCGCTTGAGGGGTCAATTGCCAGAACAGCCAGTCGCAGACCTTTGGCTGTGAGTGAACCTCCTATTGCCTCGATAAAAGAGCTCTTTCCAACTCCCGGAACACCTGTGATCCCGATCCGAACACTCTTTCCTGAAAAAGGCAGGCAAAGGGCAATTATTTCCTGAGCCAATTGCTGATGCTCTTTCAACTGGCTTTCAATTAAGGTAATGGCTTGGCTCAGGATAGTTCGATTTCCCGACCTGATACCCTCATAGTAGGCTTCCGAACTGAGATCAGGGCGTTTTTTTATCCTTTTTATCCTTTTCAGGTTGGGATTAATTGACGGAGGCTGCTCAATACCAGAATTTACTTTTAAGGCTGATTTCTCCGGAGTCTTGCCCATTTATTTGCTTTTGGGTTTAACAGTACCTATTACTCTTAGTAATTTTGTGCTTTTATGCGGATCGTTAGTAATCAGTGTGATAGTCTGGAATTGTTTACCAATTTTCCCAGTGGAATTAAACACTACATCCAAATGACCTGATTCTCCTCCTGGTATTTCAAGCGCAGAGGGCTCAGATGCTGTACAACCACAGGTTGATGTCTGTTTTCGGATTATGAGCGTCTGTTTACCTGTATTTTTGAATGAAAAAGAATTTTTAATCACCTCGCCCTGCTCAATAGTTCCAAAGTTAAATGCTTCACTATCAAATTCCATCTTCGGAGCCTTTTTGAGCTGTTCAGAGCTAAGATTGCTAAAGTCTTCTTCGATTGTAGCGCTCACTGCCAGCAAATTATTATTGTACCTGAGTCCGTTGAAATGCAGGTATACTTTATCCATCACAAAACCCCAGTCATTCTTCTTTTTTGCGTCGTAATGCACAACAATCTCACCTTTTTGTTTAGGCATCAATGTGGCAGGATAGATTTCAAATCTGAGATGTTCAGGAGCATCAGGTATGGTGATTTTCTTATCCATGTCTGAATCATTGAATACCAGTAAAGTATCTGTTTTAATCTCGGCTGTGTTAACCCGGGTTACCGAGAGATGATTAGATTTGAATCTGACACCATCCATACGTATGGGGTATTTATCCGCAATTGATTTTGGCCTGGCCTGCACCAAACCAACAATATACAGGGTTATATTTGATTCACGGGCATTAGAGCTTACAGTAATAGATTTTCTGAAGGCTCCTGGGCGATTCTGTGGATCAAAACTCACTTTAACAGTACCTTTTCCCATTGGCATGATGGGCTCTTTAGTCCATTCAGCTACTGTACAACCACATGTTGAACGTACATTATTGATAACCAAAGGATCACTTCCGTTATTGGTGAAATTGAAGGTGTGGTAAACTAATCCCCCTTCTTCCTTCACAATGCCAAAGTTGTGATTAAGTTTGTCGATTGAAATAACAGGATCTTTCAACTGCGCATGAAGGCTTTCAAACCCGCCAATGAGAATTATTGAACAAAGTAATATTGTGAGTCGTTTCATTTTTTCATTCATTAAGAACCATTCGTATTATAGTGTAAAACAAATCAAAATTAATAATTTCACCTCTCCATTAACGAAAACAATTGCGGAATATGATGGAGTTGGCATTTTTTTTGATGCATATTAGCGCAATATGAGTAAGAGAAATAAATTGAATTTGAAAAGAATATTTGTTGCAACCCTGCTTATAATTAGTGCTTTAGGCTCTTATGGACAATTCTATAACGGACTTCAGATGGAGTTTGGAAAGAATAGAATTCAATATGCCCGAGGCGATATTTTAGAGAGTGATTTCTACTATTCCTTCTTCAGATTTAAGCAATTTGATGTCTATTTTCATCCGGATGGGCAAGATTTGGCTAAATATGTGGGCGAAAAATCCTTTCAGGAGATAGCTTTGCTCGAGAATTATTTTGAACATAGCCTTAGCAAAAGAATCATTTTTTTAGTTTTTAATAAGCTTTCAGATTTTCGTCAAAGTAATATAGGTCTGATAACCGGACAAGATAATACTAATATTGGCGGTACAACACGAATTCTCGACAATAAGGTGTTTTTGTATTTTGATGGTGACCATAAGCATCTGGATCAGCAAATCAGAGCGGCAGTTGCGCAGGTTATGCTCAATGAAATGCTGTACCTCGGAAGCGTCAGGGAAAGAGTAACAACCAGTACCCTGCTTCAATTACCTGAGTGGTTTACCTCGGGTCTTATTTCTTATGTTTCAAAAAACTGGGATATAGAAATCGAGAACAAAGTAAAAGATGGGATTTTGAGCGGTCGATTCGAGAAGTTCAACCGACTCACAGGTGAAGAGGCATTATATGCCGGTCATTCTATTTGGTATTACATAGCCGAAGAGTTTGGAGAAGCAGTTATTCCGACAATTATTTATTTCACTAAGATTAATCGAAACGGATCCTCGGGTTTTCTGAATGTGCTGGGTGTTTCTTTGAATTCATTAAGCTATGACTGGCTGCATTTTTACAAGAGCCGGTATGCAGCGGAGGGACACCAGGGTGTTGAGCCAGGACCGGGACAAGTGCCGGTAAAAAACAGGAAGCAGTTGAAAGTTCAGCGAACCCGGATTAGTCCTGATGGCACTAAGATAGCCTATTCAACACTCCAGCATGGTCAGATTAAAATTTACCTCTACGATGAATTAACTGGTAAGCGTAAACGAATTTATAAACAAGGAGCTAAACTTCAGCAAATTGCTGATGATTCTTATCCAGCCTTTGCCTGGCATCCCAGCAGTCAGCTTTTAGCAATGAGTAGTGAGTATAAAGGAAAGATTCGCTATAGCCTGTATCCCCTTGAGATTCAAAAATGGGAGCATCAGGAATTGAAAAATTTTGAAAAAGTGCTCGATTTTGACTACGCTGATGATGGATTATCAATTGTGTTGTCAGGAGTGATGAAGGGACAGTCTGATATTTTTATTCATAATTTGGTTGCTCATACAACAGAGCGGATTACAGATGATATTGCTGATGACTTTAATCCGCGTTTTGTCAGTAATTCAGATAAGATTATTTTCTCATCAAACCGTTCGAATGATTCGGTGTCAGTTGAGGACGAGAACCACAAAGTGCTACCCAGTCAGGATCTTTTCTTGTATGATTATGTAAATCACAGTGAGCTGTTAACCAGAATTGCAGGAAATGAGTATGTTGATCATCTCAGACCAATTGAAACAAGTTCTCATGAGTATGTGTTTCTCGGTGATAATAATGGTATCAGAAATAGTTTTACTGCAAAATATGATAGTATAATTGCTTTTATTGACACCACAACCCATTATAGATATTTCACCAGAACTCAGCAGCTGAGCCATTTTAACCGAAATATTCTGGACCATTCCTATTCTACAGAAAAGGAGCAGTTCAATCAGCTTTTCCTTAAGAACAATGACTATCTCCTTCAATTAAGCCATCCTGAAAATCAGGTGATTGAGCCTACTCTGACGGCCTTCAGAGCCAAGCTAACTCGTGACCTCAGGCGTCGTGACAGTTTGATTATACTACGTGAAAAAAGAATGAATGAGAGCCGACCTGAAACCAGAGTGGTTTTCGATCTGGGACTCGATTCGATTAGTTATAATTCTGAACAGCAGCAGGTAAATATTAATAACTATGTGTTCAACGAAGAAAGCAGAAGGCAGGACGACAATTTCAGAATCTCACGGCCTACAGGTCGTAGAGATCCGGTGACAGGGAGGAAGTACGAGTTACCCTCTCATCGAATCTATCAGCCTGCCTTTTATATGAATTATCTGGCCTCCCAGGTAGATTTCAGTTTCCTGAATGCGAGCTATCAGCCTTTCACAGGTGGGGCAGTATATTATAACCCAGGTTTTAATATGTTGTTCAAAGTGGGTACACAGGATTTGTTTGAGGATTATAAAATTACCGGAGGAGTAAGATTTGGGGCTGATTTTGACAGCAATGAATATCTCGTCAGTTTCCAAAATCTTAAATACCGATTTGATCATGAAGTGATATTCCACAGACAAGCATATACCCAGCCTACTGTTGATTACTATTCTCTGGTTAAAACTTCGTCAAATGCCGTTTATTATGTAGGACGATTTCCCTTTAGTCAGGTTGCCTCGATCAGGGCAACAGCCAGCATGCGATCAGACAATAATGTTTTTCTGTCGACAGACCAATATAATATGATGAGGAAGAACATTCAGAAATACTGGGCAGGGACAAAGCTTGAATTTGTTTATGATAATACCTTCCAGCATGGATTGAATCTGTATGAAGGTATTCGTACGAAAGTTTTTGGTGAGTATTATAAGCAAATCAACGGACAATATTCTAATGTCTTTGTTGTTGGAGGAGACCTGAGGTATTATCTCCCTTTACACCGTACCTTAATATGGGCTAATCGTTTTGCTGCAAGTTCATCTTTCGGGTCAGGACGCTTAATATATTATATGGGGGCAGTAGATAACTGGACCAATCTTAGTCGCGAGGTTCAAACTTTTGATAATTCAGTTCCTATCGATACCACTCAGTACTTCGTCTTTCAAACCCTCGCCACAAATATGCGGGGCTTCTCACAAAATATCAGAAATGGAAATAGTTTTGCCGTATTCAATTCTGAATTGCGCTGGCCTATTGTAAGGTATTTTGCTAACCGTCCGATTAATTCTGATTTCCTGAATAATTTGCAGCTCATTGCGTTTTTTGACATGGGAACAGCCTGGAGCGGACCATCACCATGGCATGAAAAGAACCATTTGAATCGTGAAATTATTGAGAACGGACCACTTACAATTGTTATTGACAAGGGCAATGAACCAATTGTTGCAGGATATGGCTTTGGTGTAAGAAGCCGCTTATTAGGATATTATGTGAGACTTGATTGG
>Ga0209249_1002062_pt1 | contig 17278 bp, 21 predicted proteins | sample SaaInlV_200m_DNA_4_FD_184653 | JGI IMG/M metagenome (GOLD analysis project Ga0209249, IMG submission 184653) | Marine microbial communities from expanding oxygen minimum zones in the Saanich Inlet - SI037_S3LV_200m_DNA (SPAdes) (version 2) | ecosystem: Environmental > Aquatic > Marine >...
CTGCTCTTGGATACCAAATAATTCAATCGATGAACTTATGCCCCTTAATAATCCCTGCGCTGCGAAAAATGCGCCTCCGGCTTTTGCTGCCTGTATTGCCAACCCTTTGAGGCTACCCGTAACTTTTTTAGTCTGGTTCTCAACTTTTTTTCCACCTTTTTCGGTAAACCTTACTTGATACGTTTTTGTTGGCATTCTTCCTCTATAATTTGATATGCGTCAATGAATGATGCAGGGGTTTTATTAACTGATGGATAAGGGGGCGTTCCGGATGATCTCGAATAATTGTATTTTTTGATAATCATTTGACAATCATTATTTATTAATAATCCTGGGTTACAATAGAAAAATATATTCTGATATAATGCTTCGCCAATATTCCAACCCTTTTTTTTGCATTCATCATGACACCTTTCTAATTCGTCGTAAATATCTGATATACTTGCAAATTCAATTTTCTTGTTTAACGTCGGTGATAATGCCCTATATGGAAAATCAGGGAAATCAGATTTATTATCTATTCCATTTTTAGAAAACCATACATTTAATCGGAGTTCGATTTCTTTTTTTTTGTAGGATTGACCGATAAATATATTTTATTTGCAAACTCAATCATTTCAATATCAGACATTTTCATTATCTCAGACTCTTGGCAATTTGTCCCAATACGGATAATCCCAATACTATTAAATAGCACATTGCTATCATTTAATCCATAAACAAATTTCGACATCTCTGCGCGTTCATCTAACGTAATATCCTTGCGAATACTCATGCGGTTGCTATACTTACGACTGGATTAGTCTGTGCGGCATCGTCAAAAAACGCCCGATAAGAATAAGGGATTTTCCAATCCGCACCACCACGATCAATCGAGGCATCCTCAACCATTACATCCAGGGCCGAAATTGCCAAAGTCCCATCCGTAACCGCTAAAGCAATGCCCGTACTTGAATTGGTAACAACCGACGCGGAATTTGAATCTTTCCTGACGTTCATTGTGCCGGTAACTTCATACATACCAATTTTATATCCGGATGGTGCATAAGTTGAATCAATCCATCCAAGACGTTCAACTGATCGCTGAATTGATAATGAAAAATCATACATCAATAAATCATTACCGCCAAGCGATTGACCTGTTGCAGTCAAATTCTTAATATTAAACGGAGTGCCATTCATATCAACCGGAGAACCCGCCGCAACTAATGAACTTGTGGTGTCCGGTGTATATCCGGTTGTAAATGTCGCTACAACGCTCATCTCGCCGCCGTCCGTGCCCCAACCATACGCCAAAACCATACCCGTACACATGCAACTGGTATATACCATTGCGGTCGGTGATGCCTCTGTTGAATCGTCGCCCGCGCCCTCGAATAACAATGTCACTGGAATAGCATTTGTAATGCCATTGACGTATGATTTTTGAGCCGGTGATGAACCTAATAAAATATTGGGTGTCGCCCCGTCACCGAACAATGTTAAACAAATCCGATCAATTACGGCGGCGGTCCCGCGCATTGTCAAGGAAACCTCAAATAATTGTTGTGTCCTATTATGTATCGCGCCCGATTCTGGTTGCGTCTGGGTGTTTGTGCGCTGCGGAGCCACTTCTAAAGGGGCCTTAATCGGTGTAATCGTGTAATCAGTCACCGGGGCAAGATGCCAAACCCCTGCGGTAATTGTCGGGGTCCCCATTGTTACCTCCGTCCCTATTGCGACGGGTATTACGGTATTGTCTGTATTGAAATTAGTTGCGAGAGCCATTATTTACCTGCCTTTTCTGGGGTAAGATGTTTAATTAATTTTTTTGGCGGTGTGCAATCAACCCACTCGCCCGCCATTAATTTCATGTGCGTTGATGCGCTTTTATAATGACAGAAATTTTCCGCCATTGGTAATTTTTTGTAACTGTCTTTTGCTTTAAACTTCATAATTCCTTAACCTGTCTGATAATAGTTATCAATAAAAACCTCAAACTCTGTAATAAATAAATCTGTATGCTCAACATTTTCCTCATCCTGGATATCATAATTAATATCGGCCCGCAAATTATACCAATTATCGCCATTGATACAGTTATCCAATAATAATTTATTTAACCTATCCGCCCGCTCCGCTATATAATTAAATTCTGAAATCTTACCGTGAATATATAATCTAATATTGATCTGATATTCTCTGATTTCAACGTTATTGGTAAGCCCTAACGATTCCGACCTAACCGGATAAATCCGTATGCTCTCGCCCGCTATGTCAATAAACCGCCCGATATATACTTCCTTAAAATCTGCGTCAGCTAATTTTAATTTAAGCTGTGCCATGATTTCATCGTATAATATTTTATCAAATGTTACAGTCGCCATATTACCGCACCAAATCCGTTGATTCTACTTGGTCAACCGTATTCTCTAAAGCGGGATTTTTAACAATTATATCCCACCTATCCGAAGCGGTCATCGATGCGCCCTGAAAACGGGCATATAATCCATTACCGATATAATCTAAATCGCCGGTAATAATTACGCCGGTTTCAACGCTTCCATACAATGCGGTCCCATTTGATTGTTTTACGCTAACCGTTGCCGTCCCGTATGCCCCGCCAGTCGTGCATAATACCTGAATACGGTCGTATAATGCACTCCCTGCATATTGACCATAAGTTTCAACTAATTCCATTGTCCCGGCCTTCACGACGGTTATTAAATCACCCTGCGGATCGGTGTCGTCTTTTTCATAACGTAATTTAATTTTACCCGTATTAATATCGTCGAGAATCTTATCGAATTTTTCCTGTAATACCTCCGGATTCTGTCCGTCCGCTTCCATCAATGTAATAATTAATAACATCGCCGTTAATTTTTTAATGACGAAATCATATTCAGGCGTATCATTATCCGGGTCGGCCCCGTATTGGTACGCCTTTGGGATTGGGATATTATGCCTGGCATCGAAATTAGAATTTAATAGCATTGACGCATCAACTAAAGCCTGATCGATAGCGGTATCCTTATCGACGGACATTTCTAAAATTAATTGATTCGGATTAGTTGCGGTATATAATACCACCATATCGGTCGCCGTGTCATAATACCATTCATTTTCGCTATCAAAAGCCAAACCAATCAAACTAACTGTCGCCCCGTTTAACGCCGTTGCCCTGGTCGTTCCAAAGAATCCCCGGATAACTGTCGCGTCCTTCGTCGCAATACTTACAACAAACATCTTTTCCGAACCGATCTGTATAACCGTTCCCTTTTCAATATTAGTAACGGAATCAAGCGAAACCGTTGTGCCGTCAAGTGTAGTAATAGCGGAGGTTATAGTTGTATCTGGGGACGCGGCTATCGCTGTCAATTTGTATGATCCTAAATCTTTTTTATTAGAATACAAAACCCCATCGAATCCAACACGTTCACCCGCATAAACATTCGTAGCAATCGACCGCCAATCCCTTAACTGTTTTATCGGTAATAGGTCGATAAATTTAGGAAATTGCGTCGATAAAAACGCCTGATCGCAATAGGTGAACGTGGATACAGCCATTATTTGCCCTTATTTACTTTCTCGATGTATTCAAAATATTCATCAAATCCGGGGTCGAGCAATCCGAATACCTGATTTTTAACCAACCCGGCAAGATCGGACATTTCCGCATCTTCAAATTTAAATTCACCGTTTCCAGATTCAAGTCTATTCAATAATTTTAATCTTTTTTTCATTTCTTTTGGCCCGAATCCCGATTTCGGGGCGGTGTTAATCGCTAATTCCAGGAGTTTCTTGTAATCAAGCTCCTCGGGTTTATGATTATCACGCTCTTTTGTTGTAAACTCTATGTTTTTTACTGTTTTCATTTGCTTCCTTTTTTTTATTTAGTAAATTCTAATGTGCTTCCCTCACTATCAATTTCAAAATGTATGTCAAATTCTTGAACTATCTCAACCAACGCTGATGGATCAGCACCAGCAAATAATCCAGACGCGTTTGTTGTATCTCTAAATAAAGCGAATACAATAGTATCGCTAAATCCGTACCCAGTCATATCAATATCAGGAAACATAGTTATCTGGGTAAATACTGTTGTGCCAAATGTAAAAGCATGCCCATTAAATGCAACTTGAGTAAAGTTACTAAAATCAGACTCAAGAGCGAAACTTGAGGTATTCTTTTTAAATAACTTATAAGCCAACATCCAATTAGGAATTTCAGTTGCGTGTTGCTGTAACCAATGAAAATGAGGTTTTAACGTAGATTCCTCCCTCCATTTGTGAGGCAACTGTGCCGTCATTACTATCGCTTCATTAGGAAATCGAGAATTAGCATCAAAGGACACTCCACCATTAAATAAATCTCGCTGGTATCTTGTAGCAGATGAATCAAGGTTCTGCCCTGTTAATGGAAATCTTAAATCATCCCACGATATAGCCCCATCTGTTCTATGGACATTCGCTTGTAAAGGATCACCAATATTATTAACAGTCATTAGCTGTTTGCACTCCTTGAGAGTTCAACCCATTCTGTGCCATTGTGAAGTAAGACCAATCTATCATCTATATGATCCATTACGAAATTAGCACCACCAGCAAGTATGAATGTGTCTGCACCAGTGCCATCAGCGATAGTAACTGTATCATTTACTCCTGATGTAGTAGTTTTAAGAATAAGCATATCACCTTCAGCACCACCAGTTGCTGTATCCACTTGATCAGCCCCTGAGCCAGCACCACCTTCAACTACAAGTGTGTGATAGGATTTCGTTATTGCTATCACACCAGTTGCAATTGTTAGTGACCCTGCTGATCCATAACTTGAAGCACCTTTAAATTCTGTTGTTACTTTGCCTGCTGTTTCTGTCCACCGCATGGCTTCAGCACCGCCTGCAACAACTGACCAAGTATCAGCCAAACCAGAAGTCATTCCTGTATTAGTATCATCTTGTATTGAGTATGTTGGGTCAGTAAATGACTTTGAAACTCGTCTCAAAGATGCAGAATCATTAAACTGTAAATTTAATCCAGAATTTGTAATACCAACTTTCGCACTATTAGCATTTCCAAATAGCATATTGGTACCATCAGAATATATCCATTCCTGCCCACTATCAAAATGAATCTTGTTGCCCTGTGGCACGATGATGTCACCTGCAAACAAAGCTGATTGATCCTGCTGTAGTGTGAGGGCTAATACTCTGCCTGATGTTGTATTTGGAGTGGTAAGAAATTGTATTTCTGCACCGTTGTTTCCAGTACTCCATAATTCAGTAGTAAAAGATGAAATCTGTGCACCGGGCAATACTGTATTAGCATTATCTTCGGATGCACCAAAAGTTACATGCCCTATTCTATGTCCTGAAGCTATTGCTCCCCCATCATCAGATTGAAGATATATAAATCCACCCTCTGTTGCTGAACTTGTTTTTGTATCCGTTACATATATAGTAGCATCATCTTTCGTGCAGAAGATGTCACCACTGAAGGTTGCGGAGAGGCTACCACTATTATTCTGTAAAACTAATTGATTAATCCAAGAAATCCCTGCATCTGCCACCCCTGCTATTGCAGTTCTAAATCTAACAGCACCGTCAGAAAACATTATTGAATTGGCTTCATCACTTGCGTTTGTACTAATATATTTCCATGTATCCGTAGAACTGGAATGATAAGCATTAGCACTTACCCATGTTTTAGTCCCGTCTGCTTGAGTAGTTTCACTACTTAACCCTGCTGTACCACCAACCTGCAATGCACTAACTGTTGATGTCCATGTGGCGAGGTTTTCGGTTTCTATGCCGATGTTGTTAGTGGTGTGAATTGATAATGCTGGACCTGATGCTCCACCAAGAGTCTGCCCAATATAATATTCATCCCCTGCCAATGATGCTGGACTTCCATCTTTTAATCCGGCATACCATTTAGGTGATCCTGCTATTGAATAAGATATATCTCCTTTATCATTCGCACTGCCTTTATCAATATCAAATAAAGCATCACTTGCTGAATCTATTGTGAATGTACCAACTGCTGTAATACTCGCATCATTCGCTATCGTCATAGCTAAAGCAATATCATCATCACCTGCACCTTCCGCAGTGTAAAATTCAATATCTGTTGGCATCCTATTGGTTGTTGGTGTGCCATTAACAATGAATTTTATTCTTGCCCCTATTGTGCCAAAGTTTACACCATCATATCCTGCTGATACAATTTCTCCAAGAACTGCATTATCATCAACTAAAGTAGGGGATGCCTCTGATCCATCCGCTTTATTGAAAAATAATCTTGATGAAGATGCTTCTGTATCATGATAACAATATATACCAATATCTGCATTAGCAGAATCTTTTGATATAGATAGTTGTCTAAGCGGTGTTGTTGTGCCTATACCTACACTGCCGGGAATACTAACATCCCCACCCGTAGTTATACTAACTGGATTGGCTGTCTCGCCAAGAGGATATAACCATATACCCTGATCTGCGTCTAAAAAGATTGTTCTTGATAGTGTACCAGCAACCTGCTGATATATGGAATAGTCGACATCCTCGGTTCCCGACCCTGTATCGGTCGCCGCAACTAAAACCTGTGCATTTATATCACCGTCAGCCGCATCGGTATCGTAATAATTAACGGTAGGTGTTGCGCTCGAAAGACTTGAAACACCCGCCGTAATAACTTCGGCGGTTGCTGTATTAACCGATAAAACCGAAACGCCCGCATCCGTTTCAACTTTAAATTTAACAGCCGCGTCGCCTTTAATCGACCAGGTGTCGGTATTACTTTCCGCCGTTAATTTGCTCGCTGTGGTGTCAAGTGCTGTTATATAATGTGTTGCCATAATTTTGTCCTATTTCAAAGCGTTATAATTCTGTATATCTTCGCCGATACTCAATTCGTGCCGGTATGTTAAAAGCCTATGATGTTTGCCCGCATAAGTTGAGAATAATTTTACATTATCTGCATTAAATGCTGTTGATGACTTAATCGAAACAACCGATTTAACCCCGGCAATTACCGAAGTTCCAACCGCACCATTGACCCGGATAGTTTCATCGATCCAACCCGTGCCAACCAAAGTCCCCGATTCACTAACAATCAAATCACTAACAACCGTCGTTCCCCCGGTTTCATTTACAATATTATTAGAGGCCGTGACATTACTACCATCTTCGGCAACAATAACCCAATCCGTTGCAATGCCGTTTGATATGCCTAATATATGCGTCCCATCGTCGAAATCAATTACATCCTGTCCATTTGTATCGGGCGTGACAACCATTACGGCGGATTTAATTGCGCCAACATCGCCATGATTCCACTGTCCATCGCCCAGGCAATTAAACGCGCCATCCTCAACACTCAAATCAAGCGTGACGCCGTTTATATCTTGACTGGCATCGGTAGGGTCCTCCCTAAATAAAACACCGGCAACGGTTTTCAATCCCATGAAACAAGTCTGCGCGCATCCGGATAACCCGGTAAGCCAAGATTGATTAACCAATGTTCCATCTTTGCCGTTACCGCTATAATCAAAAATATCTGTGCCACTACCCTCAATCATTGGATAGTAAGCCAATAAATCAGCTAAAACAACCGAACCATTATTAAATGATGAAGCCAATTTTTCAGGTTTTGAAGATGTGTTCGCAATGTCCTGTTCGTTAAATGTCGCTGACCAAAACTGCATATTACACATATCAATTTCGCCAAAATTGCCCGCTGCCTCGGCTAAAAATACCGCAGACGCATCAACCCCGGTCAATGATGTCAAATGGACAGTGTAAAATCCGCCCTGTTCTGAATCATCCCTGTCCAATCCATTAATAAATATTCTCCATGTGCCTGTCATAGTTTCGGAGAATCCCGCAGACGATCCAACCAATACGCCATTGCCTGTATCAATAATTCTTTCGAGAGATGCCGTCACCGTATTGGGAAATCTAATGTCGAATTGGATGGTTTTAACATTTTTGCCACCGCTAACATCCCCGCAGGATGCCCGCGCCGTCGTGCCATTAAAGCTAACCGCCCGCCCGAATTTATAAACCACATCGGTATTCGTTTTAGACGGTCGTCGCCCCGAGGTTGCATTTTTACGCGCTGTAAATGTAGTTGCCATTATTCAAGTACCAAAGTATTAAGGCCGGTGTCATCCGTAGCGTCGGCCTGTAATGACGCATATAATGAGACAGCCGCCGCCGATCCCCCTAAAAAGCCAGTGTAAGCCTGTAAAAAATCTGGATAACTATTATCAACGGCTGATCTTGTTTTAATTACACCCTTTGTAATAGGGGAATAAGCTAATAAATTAATATCCTCGGCGATTATTACAGCACCCCGAATTGCACCCGCCGCGAAATTAGCGTTTTCCTTACCCATATATAAAGCGTTTGAACCGGCTGTCCATGTCCCAAATACGCCAGAATTGTCTGAGGTTGTCGCTGTAAATAATGTGCTATTATTTATTGACATTCGCATTGTAATAGTCGAGCCGTCCCAGTAAACTTGTAAATTGTGCCATAATGATGGGTTGACAACCGCCTGATCTAATATCTCGCCCAGGTAATCACCTTCGGCATCATATATATACGCGGCAAATTGGTTACTCGCATTTAATTCGATCTTATATTCGCCATCCATCCAATAGATCGGAAACAATGCACTCAAGGCGTCTGGTAATACCCAAATGTTCCACATACAACCAGCGGCCAAATCTGTCGCGTCAATATGGTCGCCATTGGCAATCATAATATCGTCACTAACCCCATCTAATTGAGCCTGTCCGTCCGCAATAATCATATTTGATATAACCGGGTCAAGGTCGGAATGTGCGGGGACGGGCGCGCCACTTGGCGAACCGGAACTACCAGAGGACAACCCACCCATCAATCGACCGATGTTTAGTCCTTTGCGCCCTACGTTATTATATATGCCACCGTAAATCATTTATAACTCGGCGTATCTAAATTCTTCGCCTGCGGATGAACTCGTCACCTGCTTAACGTGTAAATAAATTCCCGATCCCAATTCCCTGGGGATTCGTCTGGTACGCGGATCATTTGGATTCGCGCCCCATCGTAAACTATTTGCTGTTGAAATTTGGTCCGCTGTTGCTGTGTTGTCGAACTTGTAATAAATATCACTATCACTAACAAATTCAATATGCATGGTGGGGGTATCGCCGTCGGTGATTAAAATTGCTCTCTCGGTTGCGCCTTGAATATCTACAACCGTTTTTTCCTCGTATCCGCTATTTGTATCTGCCCCGAGGGACATATTAGTTCTCACTGCACCTTCTAAATTAGCCATGTTTATAACCTTTCTTATTACGCGGTTTTGGGGGCAATACTGTTATAATTCCCTACCCGCTATTAATCAACTAAATTTTATTTATCGGCGGCCTTCGCTTCGGCTTTTGTCACCTTAGTTTTTGGCTTCGCCGGGACTTTTTTCTTAACTACTTTTTTAGGGACGAAAAATTCTTTTAACTGGTCCAATGTAACAATTTTGCCGTGTTTGCTATCGCCATCGGTTATCTGAATAATGTCTTTGCCTTTGATTTCCATTTTAAAATCTCTATTAAGTGTTAATTAAGGGGCGGGCGTAAAGCCCTACCCCTTAATAGATTAACCATTATCTAAAACAATGGAGTCAATATTGCATCAACTGTTTGAGCCGATAAATTCTCGTCAGTAGAATAAACTAACTGAATCCAATCATAGTTTAATTGGTCGAGTAATTCACCAGGTAAAACAATCTGCGTAATCATAGCACCGGCACTAACATCCAACGCGCCATCTGCTGACGTCTTATGGATTAGATAATAATGTGCATTATCTTCTAAAGTACCAGAACCTTGAGTTCCATCATTTGACGTACTGAATGGAGAGGTCGCTGATGCAGCGGTATCCGCTGTGAAACCCTGTAGTTCAATACTAAATGCTTGCCCAGTTGCAACTGCTAAAGCCGTTTTAGCATAAACACTGAGAACTAAACCGCCCCCTGTGCGTCTGCCAATATAAGCCATATTAGTTGAATCTGCGGCTGTTGCATTTGGTAAGGTTGAACCATCAGAGAGCATTGTAATAACTTGTTTTCCGTAATTAGCCATTAGTTATACCTCCCTAATCCAATGCGGTTGTTTCAGTGTCGAGAATGTTATCGTCTATTACGATAGGCACTCCGTCCCATGACCCAACCCTGTTACTGAAATCAACTTCACTTGGTGCAATCTGCAATTTACTATTTTTCAATTCGCCCACAAGTCGTTTACTCGTTCGGTTCATGAAAATTATGGTATTCGCAGGATTTGCCTTTACCCGTGCCAACATCGTATCCATTCCGGCTGATGTCGGTTTTTTACCTGTAGCGTCCTGAATCTGAGTGATTGCGGCAATATCAAATGATGACGTTGACAATAAGCCAAGATAAGATTGATACAATACCTGATAAACGGGCTTTTTCGCGCCGGTTGTCGTGTTAGTGACTTCTAATGTCGGCTGTCCGCCATTCATGACCAAGACATCCATCAAACCAGACGCGGCGGCGACCTGTGGATTAAATAGTATTCCACAACCGTTACGACCTGGACGGAATTTAACCGCAAAAATAGATGTTCGTGAGCCTGACGCCCCGCCCATCTGTGTAACATTACTGTATGCTTTCGCCCAATAATGTAAACCCTTAATCCCGGCGGCATCGCCAAACGTGGCATTGTCACCGTAAATTAACTGAGTAGATGCGCCCTGTCCGTAGCCCTCATTAAATGCGGGCATGTCGTCCCTAAACATCGCTTCGGGTCCGCCTGGGTATGAATCAGCAATTTCGATGGGTTCTGATTGAATAGCTTTCAAGACTTTTAAATCAGTCTGTAAGATATTATCATTAACCGTAACATCTGCCTGGCCTGTTCCGATGGTTGTTATAGAGAACGACGGGAGAGCGTCGATTCTTTTGTAAGTGTGTGAGATATTCTTGTTCGCCGGTATAGCGGGGGAGTCCATCAATATTCCAGATTCTTTCGTCAACTGGTCAATCGCGGCCTCGCCCTGTACGCCAAACGCCGAAACAAGTTTTCTCAAAGTTGCATTAGCCATAAACTAATACCTCCTAATTTCCAAATTTGCCTTTAAATGGATCATGAGGTTTATCGTCGTCGCCACCACCGCCAGGACGTTTACCGTCCTTTGGGGTCTTAACTCCAAGTCGCCCATAACCCTGTGCATCCGAAATTACTGACAGATTTGAGATAATATCTTTATCTGCAATATCCTCAAATTTGGTATCATCGTCGGCAAGTATTAATTTACTTTTTACCATGTCAAAATCGGCATGATCTTTAATTGATTCTAAAAGACCCGCCCATTTTGTTCTGGATGATTTCAAATGTGATTTTTCAAAGCCCTGTAACCGCTCGAACTCTTTCTTTTGTTCTGGATTATCAGCGCTTCCTTCTAACGTGGTAATCTTATCGGTTGCAGTCTCGAGTTGACCTGACAGTTCACGGATTTTTTCTTTTTTGGTTTTACCCTCGTGATTTAACGCATGAATATCATCGTTTAACCCTTTGAGTTCAAATTTAAAAGAACTATTTGCGCTATCGATCTCTTTCAATAACGTTTCGACCTTTGCGACTTCCTCGTCGCTTAACACTGTGCGAATCTTCGCTGTGAGTTCGTTTATATTTGTCATATCGTCCTCATTTCTTGCTAAAATATAATTAAATAAACTTATATAACAAATGGTAAATTGTTTTACCAAATAAAAACGCCCCGGACAAAGGAAGCCAAACCGGGGCGATACAGGGCAGAGATGGAACCCCGTTAAATATTAATAACTGTTGTTTCATCCTTACCTAAAAACTTATCCAGGGATTGATCGACTATCTTATGCGTTATCTTATCCATCTCTGGCGGTACTAAATTAGCCTCATTTGATATGACCCGACCATTCTCTGCCAACCACTTAATTTTAGCACCCTCGGACGTCCAACCCAATTTATAACCGTTATCGTTTACGCTCTTGGTTTGCAAATCATTCATTAATGCCTGAGTTAAAACCGGAGCGGTTGAATTTTTGAACTGCGACGCCTGCCCCTTAAATTTATTGTCGCGCTTCCGTTCGCCATATCCTTTAGAATAGCCTTTGAACTTGACGCCCTGCACATCCTTTTTATTTAGGAATGTCCATTTCTCCCAGAATAGGCGGGTCTTATCCGCCATCGATTGCCAGTCCTGTTTAGTTATTATCGGCATTAATTTGTCTTAATGTTTTTGGATCGCCGAATTTGTCCTCGGCTATTAGCTTTGTTTTAATCTTATTCGCCCGAAATTCCTGATTGATATTAGTCGCCGCCTGTGAAATCCATCTATGGCGACAATTAAACCCACCGCCATCACTCCGCGCACCGGGGAACTGTGAATCAACTTCATCCCGTGTCAATGCACCCGCCGAAATCATCTCTATGCAGATCGTGCGCGTCTTTTCATCCAGTGGACCAATATAAACCAATTTAGTTTCAGGCGGTAATTGGTTCTGCATCGCGACGTCAATTGTCCGGCTAAATGTACTCAAGGCCGTGTTTACTAACGTTTCTAATTGGGCCGGTGACAGCGTTGAGCCTGTGATTGCTCGTGCAATTTCGGATCGGCCTGCCCCGGTTAAAATTCCCTTTGCTACCTCATTCTTGACCGTATCCCCTAATTTGCCCAGATTAGCAAGGAACGACGCGCCCTCAATATCAATATATGATTGTATAATCGGGCCGGATAACGGGCTTACTTGTGTCAATGCGGATAATTCGGTAATGAACCCCGCCTGCAATACACCTTTGATTTGGATGTTCATTGCATCCTCGAATAAATCAAGTTGGACGGCATTAATTACGCGCCCGACATCCGCCGAATCAACATTGGCGGTAACTTCGAATAATGTCCCCGTCATCAATTCGGTTGTGTCGTCTATGATCTTGCGGATTTGCTGTTCAGCGGTCGCCATTATGGTGTCGCATTACCCGCTAACGCTGCGACCAGATTATCGACTGGCGTTACGACAATTCTTGGATCGGGCATACCGCGCTCAACTAAATGATCCAATGCGGCATCCCTATCTTTGAATTTATCCGGATCGCGTCTAATTAGAATATCGGCGGTGTCGATTATGTTCAATGCAATATCGTTTTTGTCGTGCGCATCCTGTTCGCTAACGGATAATATTTCAACTGACTCATTAAAATCAACATTGAAATCCTCGCCTAAATTCTTACCCAAATCAACATCGGCAACGATTTTCTCCAACTCAAATAATTCCTTTTCATACTTACGATATTTAGGTATGTCGCCGGTGCGCTCGTCCTGTAGTTCCTGGTTCCTTAATCGAATGGAAATCCCCGACTCGGCTGTCGTCCCCTCAACAAATTGCACGGGCAAACCATGATTTTGTGCCAAGCGTTTATATTTGCCGTTAATCCCTGCCTCTATGGCCTCAACGGTATTAGGCGGGCTAACCATGCCAATCTCGCCCTCATCACCGACACGGGTTATTTTATCCGGCCCAACCTCTAAAATTTTAGGTAATTGCGGCCCCGATGCGAACGCCCAACCAAACGACTGGAACTGAATATTAAAATCCTTATTCGTTTCATTTAAATTAACCGCCAAATTAGTATTGACCAATTCCCAATCAATATCAACGCCCAAGAATTTTTCCTCTGGCTTCCCATCACGGAATACATACAAATACGGCGACACGCCATAAGGATTATCCCGTTGATTTTCCCTTACCTGTAAATTAGATAATGAATTATAATCGAATGTGACTTCATCGTCCCAATATTGCCACATATCAACCGTACCATTATTATTTTTTGTTGATTGGATCGGAAACGTAATACCAATCGGATTAAGCGGGTCATCGGCATAAACCGGCACAAAGCGCGTAATTAAATCATGCTCTAATTTCCCACCCCTGGTCGTCACGCCTATAACTTCTAATTGCAATAAATTGACCCATCTCTCAAGGCGTTGCATCTTAATATCTTTGTTCGCGTACAATTCCTTATCGACTGGTCTGCGTTTATCCCCGCCATCGCTCACCGTTCTAACTGGCGGTAACATATAGACCAAAGATGTTCGTTTAATTATCCTGCCTGTGATATTAGTGTTCGCCATTGGACCCTTTTTACGGGTCTTTTCGGAATACCATTTCTTTGTAAAATCCTCGGTAATGCCATGGTAATAGTTCAATGCCATTGCCCGTGAAGCGTTCCAACCTTTGTTCTGCAACTGATTCCAAAGAATCCACGCATTTTTTAAATATTGATGTACCTGATTATCTATCATAGGAACCCCATTGATTAGAATTTACTGGGAATAAGAAACTTATTAAATACCCCGCCGCTGCGGTAATATCGAGAATCCCGATACCTTCCTGTTTTTTATCAAATCTACCATCTGCGGTTGATTCAACACGGTTCCATCCGTTTACTGTTTCCGGGCAAGTTTTAGGATTAACGAAATAATGGGGTAGCCCGTCGCCCGCCATCATTCGTGAATTGACATTGTTCATCCGATCCTTTTGCCGGGGATTAACCGACTTCGCATGAACTTGGAAATTAGCGGGGTTATCCGCCAGTATCCGTAAATCTGATTTAGTCGCGTTTGATTCGCGCGCCTTTCCCGTGCTATCCGGGTAAATATGTATCTTGCCTTTCTTATGAGCATCTGGGAATAACTCGATTATCCGGTCTCGCATCTCATAAGTATTCGAATTGTTTAAATAAATCTCACCGAATTGGTAAACATTGCGCCCCATAACGTGGTTTAATGTCGCTGTCATTGGGTTTACATTGAAATCCATACCAATACGAACCTCTTGTCCCGGATCATATTTTAGGGTAGTGTCAAGATTATGAATCCCCCAGGCGTAATACGCTAACCCGGCATAGCTAACAAATTGCCCCCGGTATTCCTGATTGAATGATCGCTCATCTAATTCCATCTTTGCGGCGATAATCTCCGCCTCTGGTAACACATCACTCGAAAACCAATTATAAAAACACCACTCAGGATCGTCGGGGTTCTCGGCAAACGCGCCAATACCTTCGATTGTCTCGGGTATTGCACCCCCGCAAGCATATAAAGCCCGATCAAAAAAATGATTCATCCCCTCGGGTACTCCGTCCAATATTGCCCATCCGTTGGTATCAGATAATAGCGGCCTAATATTCTCTGCCCAGGCGTGCGCTTTGATATTCGGGTATTCGGTAATATGGCAACCATTCCAGGGCGACCCCTCAATGCGTTCCGGTTTATCTAATCCAATTACCCAAATTTCTGTGCCATTGCGCAACCTGACAAACAATTCCGACTCGGATTTATGCGATCTTAAATAATGGGTGTCACGCTTTAAGTCATTCCAGAATATACGTTTAGCTTGCGCATGAGTTGGCGCACCGTAAAAATATCGATGGTCATTATTCTGTAACGCTTGGATTAATAATTTACGTTTCCCTATTAGTGTTTTTCTTGATCGCCTACCTGAATTATTAACGATAAAACGATGGTCCCAGTCATTTAAATAATTAACTTGAATCGGCGTTAAATCGACCAATGTTACTGGTAAATTATTTGGGCTTACGTTCTTCATAAGAATTATTAAGCGCGTCGGCTATGTCGGTTAAATCGATTGTTTCCGCCTGCCCTGGTGTCATTGGCATCGGCTTCCCTTCGGTACGGTCGGCTAATTCGCGGGCCGCCTGGACATTCCCTTTCATGGCCGCATTTATCTGGGCAATTATAACAGCATGGCGGAAGGATTTATTTGACTCTAAACGGATAATTTTTTTAGCTCCAGTTGTTAAAACCATCTCAAGGTTAATTATTTTTGCATCGAGTAATTCATTCGCAACATCTTTCCATGTGTTGCCTTTTTTGGGTCGCCCATTCGGGTTCCCGGATTCGCCCGCTTTGAATTGCGCCGCCTCCATAACTGGGTTAATTATATTTTTTCCCCCAGTTGCCTGTTTTTTTGGGTGTTTATCAGGCACAGATCAATTCGGCTTTCTTCCCGGTAAAATCCTCCCACCGTTTGATAATTACATCGCAGTAATGAGGGTCTAATTCCAACCCATAACATTTACGGTTTGTCTTTTCACAGGCGATTACAGTCGTCCCCGAGCCGAGGAATGGATCATATACAATATCGCCGGACTTTGACGAATTATCGGTTGCCCTTAATACTATTTCAACAGGCTTCATCGTTGGATGGAGTCTATTAGCGGCGGGTTTCTTTTCCATCCATAGTGTCGACTGCGTTTTGTCTCCATACCATGCATCAGAGACTCCTTTTACATGGGCATAGAATATAGGTTCGTGTTGGAACTTATATCTTCCCATCCCCCAAGCAAAAGTATTTTTGGCCCATATAATCTGGTTCCGCATCTCAAACCCACAGTCGTTTAATGCTTGTTCTGTGTGTAACTGCCACGCAGATGCGTGGCATATATACAGCCCCGCCCCATCCTTTATAGCGACCCGGATACATTTAAATGTCCCGAGTAAAAATTGGACATAATCTTCGTCAGACATAGCATCTGATTTAATGGTCAATTTCTCTTTTGTGTAACCCTCGTAACTCACATTATACGGCGGATCGGTAAAAACCATATCTGCCTTTTGCCCGTCCATCAACCGTTCCACATCTTCTGGTTTTGTAGCGTCACCGCATAACAGTCTATGATTCCCTAATTTCCACAATTCTCCCAGTTTACAGATTGGTTCCTCTACCTCTGGAATTTCGTCATCATCCGTCAGCCCGTCAGATTCTGGTTCTTCGAGCATCTCTAATTCATCCTCGGTGAATCCCCAGTCTAATAGGTCACCCATATCGAATAATTCATTGAGCATTTCGTAATCAAATTCACCTGTATTTTTATTCAGGCGGATATTTAATTCACGTTCTTTGTCCCGTGATAAGTCTAATTCGACGCACGGGAGTTCTTTGTATCCGAGTTCCTTTGCCACTATAACCCTCTGGTGTCCACCAATGATTATGTCTTTGCGGTTTTTATTTATATTGACAATTATAGGATCGACAATGCCAAACCTTTTAATCGAATCGGCTATGTGCTGCTTTTGGTCAGATGATAACTTGCGGGGATTATATTCTGCCGCGATAAGTTCCTTTATTTGTCTGTTTTTTATCTTCATTTAGGATTAATATACAAAATTAATACTTTCCAAATAATGGTATTATTTTTTACCTAACGGATGGAATATTGTAGG
>Ga0209249_1002065_pt1 | contig 17250 bp, 16 predicted proteins | sample SaaInlV_200m_DNA_4_FD_184653 | JGI IMG/M metagenome (GOLD analysis project Ga0209249, IMG submission 184653) | Marine microbial communities from expanding oxygen minimum zones in the Saanich Inlet - SI037_S3LV_200m_DNA (SPAdes) (version 2) | ecosystem: Environmental > Aquatic > Marine >...
ACCGGCCTTTCACACAATTATTCTGTCATGTTGCAGACATTTGGTGTAATTTTTGGGTATGTGGAGAAATATGAAAATTTATGTCCTTTTGATATCACTTGCACTTTTCGCCTGTGAGGATGAAAATAAGAAAAACTGCATTGATGAATCAAAGATAAAAAATAATCCTTGTACCTTGGAATATGACCCCGTTTGTGGTTGTGATGGTAAAACCTATTCAAATGATTGTGTTGCTAATAATGCAGGTGTCCCTGATTGGATTGAAGGTGAGTGCAAATAATAGAAACTCTCAGATTGTTACATTATTTTTTGTAAATTATTATAGTATTTTGTTGAACAGTTATTAAAATAAGTTACTTTAAAAAAGAGGATATTTTGAAGAAAATTATAATGTTGTTTACGTTACTTCTTGCATTTTCATGTGAAGATAAAAAAGACGAAATCAGCCCATTAATCGGTACGTGGGAAGTTTCAAACCTTGGAGAATATGAAAATGCAAACTGTTCTGGTGCTTTAGATTATACCGGCTGGGCATTTGCCCAGGCATTTGGGGTTAAGGTGACCATCGTAATTAAGGAAGATGGAACAGGGACAATGACGATGACCTTCGGGGACGAAAAAGAAGAAATGCCCCTAACCTGGGATGATAGCAAAAGTCAAATTTGTATTATGGGTGATTGTCTAACCTATAAATTGGATGGTGATTCATTTACTGTGGATGAACCGAACGAAGCTATATGTGAAGATGACGATGGTAATGAAACCAATCATGACACCCAATCAACTTGTGAAACTGCCGGGAATAACTGGGAAGAAGCTTCTTGTACCCAAATGGAATTCACTAAAGAATAAAACTTCATCCTATTAATTAATAAGAGCCTCACCTAAGCGTGGGGCTTTTTTGTTTATACTTTTTCAACCTAAAATCTCAACCTAAAACACCTTTTAGGGGGCGTACCCTTCAAATAAAAGACACTCACACATAGTTAGATTATTTTTTGTAAGTTCCTTTATTAAAAACAAAGGAGAATAAAATGAAAAATATATTAAAACTGTTATCAATATCGTCTTTGATGATATCATTTATATTTGGACAAGAAAAAACTCTTTATCAGGGTAGGCTTTGGCATCCAAAACCAATGCAAGGTGATAAAATGGAAGATGGTATGGCAAAAAAAACCAAAAAATACAATGTTGGTAATGAAAATTATGCCATGTATTCCTTCCGAGTTATAACGGGTGAAAATCAGGGCGCAGTACTAAGGATAAGTTCCAAAACATACTCTCAAAAAGATAAATATCCTTTGCGACAAGCCGAAGTTGATTATTTTCAAAAAAATGTAATTCCTTATGCAGATATGACTAAAGACAAGGGTACAACATTATGGTTGGAAGTAGATGGGCAAGATTATAATGAATCAGGAAATAATGAAAGACTACGCTATAGACAGGTTACGGAATATTTAATTCAACCTGGGAAACTAAGTGAATGGAATGAATTAAGAGAAAAATTAGTAGCGGCTCATAAAAAAGCTCGTAGCAAAGCTCGCTTTGCTCACTTTAATAGAATTTCTGGTGGTAAAACTCATCTAATTCATATGGTTGTTCCTTTTGACTCCTGGGAAGATTTTGGGAACCTTGTTCCTATATTTTCAAAGGATATTTTTGATAAGGCCCACGGAAAAGGCGCACATAAAAAATGGTTAGACCAAGTATCAAATATTATTCAATATAGAAAATCATATATTAGAGAATTTCTACCAGAGCTGAGTACAGATTAAATAGTGTTTATCATTTACAAACAAAGAAGCCTCCTCGTAGAGGCTTTTTTGTTTGTATAGGTTTTTTGTAAGTTCCTGTATGAAACGCCTCTGGGTCATATTATTTGTAATTCCCCTTTTCGCCCAAAGAGTTCCAGATAAAAAATATTTTCAAAATTTTTATCAACTTGAAGCTCAATTTAAATACACAGAATTAAAGGATTATTTTCATTCTAATTCCGAACTATATGAGGAATTATTATTAGTTGAAGGTATGAAAAACTTATTTGGAGGTGCAGGTGGAATATTGGATTCAATTGATGTTTATTTCAATATTTTAGAAGTAAAAACTATTTTTAAAGACAGTGAATTTCTGATTACAAAATTTATAGTTGATACAAATACAAAATTAGGTTTTCCAGATAAAGGTAAAGTGAGTTCAAAAATAAAACTAAGGCAGTTTTGGATATTTAAGGAAGAAGAAAAAGAATGGAAACTTTGGTCAAGAATTTATCTGGATGACTGGGAAAGCTTGAAAGGAGTAGCTGACATAAGAATAAATGACGTCTCTTTAGATAGTGTAAATGCGGACAGTTTATTTAAGAATAAATAAACGCCTCGCCTCAACTCAATTCAGTTTATTCAACGTAATTTTCAACCAGCGAAACAGAAACAAGGGGGCGGCACTTATATATAAGAGGTGAACACACATTGTTGAGCAATTTTTTTACCCATAAATGTCCCAAAAACCAAAAGCATTAAGTCCTGTACATACTATTGGAATCCAAATACTTATCTCACCATTAAAGAACGAACTCCAAGTCACAATAGTAACTATTAAGAAAAGATATGGTGTGAACACTCTATCTATTTTTATCATTGCAAAGCTTAATGAATCTTTTATATAAATAGCATTAGTTACTTGTGTACTGTTAAGTTACTCTTTTCTCAACCTTTGATTGAATCCACAAGGGCAGACTGTGACACTTATTAAGATTCACTCATAAAATTTTTTTGTATTTTATTTTTACGCAATCTATTGCCACAAAACTATTCGCATTGTAGCTTTAAGCAGTATCAAATAGAATCATAGTATGTCAGACAAAGATAAGTACACTAAACTACAACAGTATCAAGATATAGGAATGCAAGAGTTCATTCTTGACTTGGTAAGTCAACACCCCTATCAAAGATATAAAGAATTGAAAAAGGCTTTGCACACACTTACTCCTGTTGAATCAGTTTATCCTCCTATGATTGTTCCTCCTTATGATTTTGATGATGTTATACAAGGCAAGATGATTTGTTTTCCAATAGATGGAAAATGGGATGGACAACAAGAATCAAGATATCAAGCTATTCAAGACTTAGATAACTATACAAAAGAATACAATGCAAAAGTTGAAGCCACTTGGACGAAAGAAGGTGTTACCGATTTTGAGCAACAACATATTCACCGATTAACTCCAAAGCAATATCCTATTAAAATTGATTTTTATGACTTTATATGTATCACTGCCATTGGTCAATATGATATAGAAAGAAAAAGAAAGACCAGAGGTCAAAATATGAATGCTCTTGGTCATAGGTCAGTTACCAATGAAAAGTTTTGGATGTTTGACTATGTATGGAATTGGAAACCAGAAGAATTTGTTAGACTTATTAACGCATCCATATATGACTACATTATGAAATTAGTAGATGGTAGAACTTTAGAAAAGGATGATGTTTTCTATTATCCACTTAAGGAGTTTTTAAACTATGCTGATATGAATGGTTTTAGATATGAAGATGAACAAACCATTCTTACTGTTCAAGAATCTATAAAGTTAGATGATTTCCAGACTTGGACTGAGAATAAAGACTTTGTTTTAGGAAAAGATGAATTAAAAAAGATTGAACACGCTAAAGATTTGATTGTTGTGCTTGATGAAGCTGAAAAGAAAATAAAATTTTCATCAAAGACGTCTGTTCAAACTGAGTTTCTTGCTATTAGTAATGAAGGTGTTCTTGATTCTTGGTTTGAAGTATTAGTAAGGTATGCTAAGCTAAATCAAATAATGAATGATGTACCAAGTGACAAAGTTTATGAAACTTGGAAAAAGGTTGTATGTGGAAATGTTAAGCCATCCTCAATTGTAAGGTATCAGAATTTTATAAATCAATGGCTCAAAATGCATTTCCCTATAATTGATAGCATATTTACACGAGTCAATGCAGATGCCTCACCAGTTGGTATGGATAACCCAGATGATTTCTATTATGTTTGCAATCTGACTATGTACACATTGGATGAAACTAATAGACTATATGTAGAAAAAGGATGGGATAAAAAAGATGCGATGGACAATTTAAATGATGACAAAGAAATAGAAGATTTAAAAGATGATATTTTAGACACATAGACTAAATACTATACTAAGAGCTATGATCCGTTGAAAACGGTCATAGCGTTAAGGATATTTAAACCTCAAGGTCGGATAGATTTTGGGGTTTTTTTTATTTAAAAATGTATCCTAATCAAACTAAATAGGTATCCTTCCTTATATCCTTTCAACATCCTTCAAGCCTCACCCCTTTATAAGTATAGGAACTATTTTTTAAGAAATTAAGGAGTCAGAGATGACAGATATATTTATTCACAACCTTCAAGAGCAACTTGATAGGATTGAAGAAAAGATTGATAACAGAGTTCAAAAGAACTGGCTATCAATAAATGATGTAATGACAAGCACTGGATTTTCACGGAGTTCAATAAATCGTGCTTTAAAATTACAGCAAGTCCAAAGTGTCAAGACTGGTGGTAAAAGAATGTTTAGGCAAGAATGGATAGACCGATGGATAAAAGGTTAAAGTATATGGTCTATATGTGGCGAGAGTTCAATGATGATTGGTATCGGATTCAAACTAACTACCCACCATTAATCAGAAAACTAAGACAACGGAATAAAACTCAAATAGTTGGAAAGACTTTAGTGAGTAGTACGCACTTTTGGCTCATTTTTAGAGTTAGATATAATAAGCCCTCTACTGCCAAGCAGTCATTTAAGCGACTTACGGGTTGTAAAAATAATTTTACGGTCAGGAACGGTCTGATTAGTACCGAAATGGTCTACAAGAACGACTCTAAAACGGAGGACGAGGTATGAAAAACACGGATGTCTTTCACTTGTTTGAAAAGTACGTTGATAATATCAAATCAAGTGGTACAAATCAGTGGGTAGGAAATTGCCCTTTCCCAAATCATCCAGACCGTAAAGCAAGTTTCTGTTTTAATTCAGAACACGGACTTTATAATTGTAAGGGATGTGGTGAACAAGGGAACGCAATCAAGTTTGCTAAAGCTATGGGTGAGAATCCAGAACCTTTTTATTCAGATGATAATCAAACAACTAAAGTAATTGGTAGTAAAACATCTTATCACGCTTTGGAAGAAACTAAAAAGGAAGTCAAGGTTGAAGTCAAAGTTGATAAGCTACTAAAGATTATGAATGACCAGTTTGTTAAGCAACTACCTAAAGAGTTAGCTAACCGTATTCATAGCGTTAATGAAGTTGGTATGGACGATGGTTGTTTGACTTATCCTTACTTTGATTCTGATGGTAATCTGGATGGTATAAAACGTCACAAGCCTAAAGCGAAGTCTTGGGGTAATATGAAGAAAAGATGGTATGGTATATGGCACATTGAACATCAACCCAAAGACGAAACCTTATTTATTGTTGAGGGCGAGAAAGATGTTTGCACTTTAAAACAAGCACAGTTTGGTGCAGTAGTAAGTGGCAGTGGTGGTGCAAATACAATTCCACCTATCCCCTCAATCTTTAAAGAGTTCAAAGAAATTATAATCTTATATGACTTTGATGAATCTGGTGATAAAGGTGCAGTTAAGATGGCTGATGCTATTTATAAAAGTCTTGGTGTATTACCATATATAGCTGAATGGTTTGCTGGGCTACCTAAAGGCTTTGACTGTTCAGATGACTACAAGCGAAACCCAAACCTTAAAGAAACTCATCAAGCAATCAATAATTCTAAAAGGTATGATCCGTTGCAAACGGACATACCGTTATCCAATGAACCAAACCTAATGAAAGGATATACAGTGGTAAGCGTATTTGATGCACTAAAGTTAGATATTAAAAAGCCTCCAATGATTATAGAGGATATACTCAATGAGCGTGGTAATACATTATTATCAGCAGAGGACAATGTTGGCAAGTCAATGATGGCAAATCAAATTGGTTGTTCTATTGCAATTGGTGAGGATTTCTTGGGATATAAAGTACCAAAGCCTTACAAAGTATTATTAGTACAACACGAAATGGAGAATGGTGAACAGATAGATAGACTAAAGAAACAGTCAATTTCATTCTATGATAAATCACCAGAATTATTTGTAGAGAATCTTCAAATGCAGATGATTCAAGATGGAGATAACCTTGCGATTACAGACCAGTTTGATATGCTTGATAAAACATTTACAAGCTTTCCAGATATTCAAGTTTGTGTGTTTGACAATATTGGAATGAGTACCAATGTGGCTATGTCCAACCCAGATGAAATCCGTAATGAATTGAAAAGACTAAAGGGGTTATGTAGAAAACATAACGTTGCCTTCATATTAGTTGCTCATCACGTTAAGGTTGATTGGGCTAAGTGTATGGATATACTTAAAACTCAAATTCAAGGTGGTAAGCCAGTGACGGATTGGGCTGATAATGTAGTTCAATTGCATACCTCATCATTAAATCCAGAGCTTGTATTAATGAAGGTTACAAAAGTTCGCAGCATCCACAATGAGGATGGAATATCTTCAAAGTCTCTACCTCAAGCGGTGTGGTTTAATAAGAAAGATGACCTCTTATTTACTGGCAGATTTACAGTCACTAATTGGATAATGCACTTTAAAGCTTTAGATAAGTTTGAACAAGAGACAGAGTTCATCAAAAAGTTGGCAGAGTATCCACAACCATTTGACAGAAATGTTGCACTAAATGTAGGAGCAGAATTAACAAATGAAATATCTCCTGCCACAACGGATAGATGGTTAAAGAAATTAGTTAAGCCAATGGGATGGTTAATCAAAGTTGAATATGGTAAATATAGAATCAACCAAGAAGTATTGGATTATATCCAAGTATCAGAAGAGTGATAAAGTGATAAAGTTTAGACAAGAGTTTATCAGATTATCACTATTGAAGGATTAGTGAATACTTTAATGAAGTGTATAACACTGAGTATATGAAATAGCCTTTATTAAGTCTGCGTACTCACAAAGGTATTAAACCGAAAGAACTCACATACAAAAACACTAAAAGGAACGAACCAAGCAAACAGCCGAAAGGAAATAGAATGAATGAACTAAATAATAAAGATAAGGAACATAGAGAAATAAACAAGGGAACACGGTTAAAAAGTGAAGATGTTTCACTCAAAACAGAGAAAGACTATGAACGTGGTGAACATCCTAATTCTCAATCAAATCTTAAGCCTTTTGAAAAAGGTATAAGTGGCAATCCAAGTGGCAGACCAACCAAGTATGCTAAACTTAAGAAGGCATTGGATATGGTAGGACGACAAGAGAAAGATGCTTGGAATCTTGCACCAAAAAAAGATGATTATAGAAGTGAGGTATTAGAAAGAATATGGTATGAAGCCTCAAACGGAAGCGTGGCTCATATCAGAATGTTAGCAGAAATTGGATGCTTGGATGATGAAGATTAGGTTATTTGTGGTAAATGTAACAAAGACAACCTACCGAGGGTGGCATACCGTATTTACTACCATTTTAGGCACATTTTCCGTATACTTATGGTACTTAAATCATATGAATATCTTAATTACAATATTCCCCTTTCGTGATGTGGTCAACAGCAATGTCCCACCGTTTATTCATATGAACGGAAGTCATCCGATTGGGGATTTTAGTTAGGAGAATACAATGGCGAAAAAGACGAGAAAGCTATTCAAACAAGGACGTTCCAAGAATTGGAAATGTCGCATTAGATATAGAACTGAAGATGGCAGACTTAGTGGCTCAATGATTTCACTTGGTACTTCAGATAAGCAAGTTGCTTGGCAAAGATACAGTGAAGTTGAATCCAAAATACAAGACCTTAAGGATGGAATGTCTTTCATTTGGTCTTGGCAACGCAAGAGTCAAACATCTCAAGTCAAAGTTCAAACAGTTCAAGATGCTTTTGATAAGTATATAATATCCCAAGAGACAAATGGGTTAAAGCCAGAGACTATACTTGGTACAAAAGATGCTTACCGTAGAATGGTATTATCAAAGTGTGTGTCCCCTAACCTTCCAATAAAATCACTTAGAGGTATTGACCTTGAAATGTTTAAAGAATATTGGACTGGTAAACACGCACCTAATACTATTAATCAGACCTTAAACAAGTTCAAGGCATTCTTGAATTATTGTGTGAATAAAAGATGGATGGCTCAGTATCAAAATGTTTCATCTACGCTTAAAGCTAAACCAGTATCATACTTTACAGATGATGAGTTTAAAGCAGTCATCAATGCTTTAGATACTGATGAATTAAAAAGAGCAATTCTATTCTATCATCAAACTGGTTGTAGAAAGAGTGAACCTTTTCTTGCTAAAAGAATTGGTAATACTCTTATCATTCCACCAATGAAAAAGAATCCTATTGAACGTAGAGTTCAGCTAACTGATGTCCTATGTCAGATACACGATGAAATGATGACACGATTCAATGAGCGTAGCACATTTATTAAATCAAATAAAGCTAATTGGGACTGGTGGTACTTAGGCTTGAAGAAAGCTTGTAAGCAAATTGGATTAGACAAAAAAACCTTACACGATTTGCGTGATACATATATAGTTAGGTTGTGGGCGATGACTGGAGATATACATTTGGTGAGTACATTTGTTGGTCATTCAGATATCAAGCAGACGATTGAATATGCTCGGTTTACACCTCACGAATTGTTAGTTCATTTTCCAAGTCTTAAGAAGTACTTAGAACCACGCTTAAAAGTGACAGATTCGGTGATGAACCACACCTATTTGAACCACACCTTTCGTGGATTGTTAGAGGTTACCGAGAGAAAATAGGACTATCTATACCATTGTCACGCAACAGTTGTAGGGTTGCCCTACTCTTGCCTCAGCGTGGGTTATGATAGATTGTAAATCCGTCCATTTGTCCTCAATCCTTTCTCGGTTAAGTATAATTTGTTAACCAAAGTTAAGATGCTAATACCTGTATGAGCAAAGTGTCAAATTGGCTCATTAGTATGGCAGGGAATGTCATATGGAACATGCCAGAATGGAACATACCCCCGTATCCGACCCTTGAAGTGGGTATATATATAGGGGTGCAAGTGGCTACCATTTTAAATGCAGAAATGAATGCAGGTTATCAATCCATTATTTGGAATACGAGGAATAATTTCGGCAAACCAGTTTCTGCAGGTATTTACTTTTATCATTTGCAGACCAAAGACTTTGTTAAGACAAGGAAGATGGTATTATTGAAGTAGTCTGAACGCTATAATCGCAAATGAGCCTCACCTAAGCGTGGGGTTTTTTTGTTTATAAAAGAGACACCCACATTGTTGGGTGATTCTGTGTAATTTCCTGTATGAAACGCCTCTGGCTAAAATAAAGGAGAAGAAAATGAAACATGAGAAATGGTCATGCCCAAAATGCAGTCATAGAGAGTATGATTTGGATGAAATGCGAGTAGCGGGTAGCTTTTGGACAAAGATATTTAATATACAAAATAAAAAGTATAGTGCAGTGTCATGCACAAAGTGTTCCTATACGGATTTTTTTAAGGATCAGCCAGCTTCAAAGCTTGCAAATGTATTTGACTTATTTACCACCTAAGATTAAATAAAACGCTTCTGGGTCAAATAGCCTCCTCACGGGGGCTTTTTTGTTTATAAAAGAGACACCTTTTGGTAGTGGTGATCTTTGTTCTTCGGTTTAGTTGAGTATAAAGATGGTTAAGTAGGCTGAGTTGAAGAACATATAAATATTTTGTTCTATATTACAAATGATGCATAAACTGATTTATATTCTACAAATATTAATTCCAATTATTATTGAAGAAAGGTGTCTACACTATGAAAAGACTACTCCCCCTATGTGTTTTTCTTGGATTCGCATTTTTATTCGGTCAAACTGAAAGCACACAAGAAGAAGCCAAGCCGCAAGATATCTCCCCAATTGCTGCAGTCCAATTTTCAGGTTCTGGGATCACTGATTTGGAAACTCAAGTTTTATTCAATCGATTTCTTGAGGAGTTGACTAAAGCAAGTGATAACTCGTTAATGGATCAGGAAAATATCAATGAAAAAATAACGGGATTGGAAATTGGAACCGCAGGCTGTATATCAGATGAATGTTTACAGGCGGGTTTAAGTGCTCTAGGTGTTCAGCAATTATTGGCGGGATCAATTAATTTTACAAAAAATAAATATAAGCTTAAAGTGCGAAAGCTTGATGCTGCAAAGTCAAAACCAAAGAAATATTCATTTCGATATAAAGGCGAACCCGATGGTTTTATTACAGAGCTTGAAGTATTGGCATGGGAAATTATGGGTAAAGAAGCTCCTGAAAGACTCACAGGAAAAAGAAAGCCAAATCAAGAATCTATGATCGAAAAAATAGTTGAAAACCCAATGTTTGGTAAAGCAGTTGTTCTTGCAGCCGCTGGATTTGCAGTATCTTCATATGTGAAGAACACTGGTGGTGCCAAAACTTCAAAAGATGCTGCTAACGCCCAAGATAAAACATGGTCTGGATATCAAAGCGCTTATGATGCTCACATGAAAAGTGCTGATAGTGCACAAATGAAGGCAAATCTATCTTTAGCTGCTGCAATAGGTGCTTTAGCATATGGTTATTTTACTGGAGTTTTTAGTGATGACGATTAATTTATATATAGAGTACAATTGATAAATAATTGGCAGATCTTTTTCGAAAAACATATCTAAAAAATTAAAGCATAAATCAATCGCCGAATCGGATTGGTAGAAAAAGAAAAAACCTCCACCTAAAGATCACCCGTTTATTTTTAGAGAAAATACTGGCAAGAAACGCCTCTGGGCCAAATAGCCTTACTTAAGCGTGGGGCTTTTTTGTTTGTGGGATGATGGGTAGCTTTCGATAGAAATTACTTACAAGAATGGAAAATTAGATAGATTATCTACTGATTGGCATGAGAATGAAAGAATAGATAAAGAAGTAACTTGCAAGGATGGAAAAATTATAAGTTCAAATCATAAAAAGGATCAAAATAAATTACTATGAAGAAGAAAAAGAACGCTGGTACAGACAAAAACACGCAGGACCTTATTAAGGATCAACTCCCCGAATTTGGAATCAGAGATGCTATCGAAGTTTATATGGAACAGGGCCCAAGGGCTTGTATAGAAATGTTGAAGTACACATTGGAAATGACTGGTGATAAAGCTAAAGAAATAGTTGCTGCTTTTGATGAGATGTCTGACCAGGATATGGCAGATTTATTAGAGGAGGCTTATAAGATGCAGAATGAAGAAAAAACAGTTTCAGAAGTTAAAGACGATCCGGGTTGGGATAAAAAGATAGAGGCCGGACATGCGGTAGGAGATGATGCCTTTTATAAAGCGTGGGATGCTGCTGTAACCCAAGAAAAGGAGACAGATGATATTGACCCATATTCATTGGCTTTTAGAATGATGGGGAATTGTGTATATATGCTGGCCCATGCTGGGTTCACTAAAAAGCAAATTGTTTATAATATCGATGCGCCTTTCGATGCTGCACAGGAAGAGTATAAGGAAAGGAAGAAAAAAGAGAATTCCAATGGCAAAACTGGATCTTGATTACGATAAGAAAAAAATGAGGATACCTTTTTCAAATTAGGTAATATGATTTGAAAATAAGAGAGGCTCCCAGTATGAGACATTTTATAATAAAATCACTAATGGCTTTAATATTTGTGGGTACAAATGCTGCCGCCCAAGACTATGAATATAATCTCCCCATCAAAGAACATATTTTTGAAAATGGCCTAAAATTATTAGTGATAGAGAGGCCGGGTGACAACAGAGTTGCCGCAAAAATATGGACCGATATGGGGGCCTTAAATGAAATCCCCGGTGAATATGGAGCGGCACACTTTTTAGAGCATCTAATGTTTAAAGGCACGCCCACACTAGGCGCCAGAGATTGGGAAACTGAAAAGCCCCTTATTGATGAAATAAATATCACTGAAAAAGCCATGATTGCAGAACTTAACCGCGCCAGAAATGACATTCGTGAAAGGGGCGTTTTCCATGATTATAAACACGAACAAACAACACCAGAGATAGCAAGACTTCAAAAGCATATTGATGATTTGGAAAGAAAGGTGGAAGACCTGACCATCGAAGGCACTACCATGAAATGGTATCAGGCTTTTGGTGGCACACGCCTGACCGCCTCAACTGAGCAGGAGTATATGCATTTTGACATAGATTTGCCTGCCAACAGAGTTGATATCTTCCTTCGGATTGAAGCGGACCGTATGACAAACGCCATCTTCCGCAAGTTTGATGCCGAGCGGATGATCTTGGTCGAACAAAGGATTGGTTTTTTAAATCGGCTGAATAGCCGCTACCTGGAGGCGATGGAAGCCCTCGTTGGTAGAACCTCAAATGTCTATATTCCCGAAGGCTATATGACCGACTTTAAAAATTATACCCGCCAGTATGAAAGATATCTTTATGACACCTATTTTATACCTAATAACTCAACTTTAATTTTCGTTGGCGGGGTCACAATGGATGAAATGATCCCAAAGGTTGAGAAATATTTTGGTGGTTTAGAGCGCAAGCCGGAGCCGACCCGCTACTATGGGCAAGAACCTCTCCCCTCAGGCGAAAAAAGACTAATATACAGAGATAATAAATTAAGCCCTCGGGTTGAATTAAGATATCAAATCCCCGGTGTTGGGCATCCGGACAAACCCCATTTCGATGTTATCAAAGAAGTTATGCGGTACCGACTTCAAAAAACCCTTGATGACAAGAAAATTGGTGGAAGTGTTAATGTTAATACCAGGGTTGTTCATACCAATAATTATGGGCTTCCCAGTTCAATCCATTTTGCAGCTCTCTATGGAGATACTAAAAAACTTGATGCAAGTGAGGAAGCCATGTTGGCAGAAATTAAATTACTTTCAGAAGAAAATATTTTAGATGAAGAATTAAAATTTGCACAAAAGACTCTGCGCACCCAGTGGTATAGAGCAGCCTCCGACCCCAACCAGCTTAATTTCCATATTGGGCATTTTGAAGTTATGGACAGCTGGAAAACCTTGAAACCTTATCTTGAGGCCAGAGACAAAACGACGGTAGAGGATGTCAAACGTTTGGTTAAACAATATTTCATCCCCGATAATCGCACCATTGGTAAAGTCATTCCGCGAGGAGCAGGTCAATGAGATATTTATTGAAAGCACCATGTTTGATTTTGAGTTCATTAGCGCTTTCATTGAGCGCCCAAGTTCTAGCGCAAGACCTGACCCATCCTCGCGATATGAAAATTTCTAAAAGCGAATTTAAAAGGCCCGATCCTGCTAAATACCAAGTCTCCCTGGATAATGGTTTAGTTGCTTATGTAGCAAATGAAGACCAAGTACCACTTGTATCCTTGAGCGCTTTTATAAGAGCTGGTAAAATTGATGGACACAAAGAAGGGGCCGCTGAAGCCCTGGCTGAAGCCTTTCTTTCCGGCCCGAAGACTATGTCTTCAACAGCCTTTAAAGCAGCTTTAAAGCGCATGACGGCGGAGTATTCAGTAACACTCCATAATAAGTGGATCGAGATTAACTTGAACGTTCCAGCCGAAGATTTGGAAGAGGCCTTCGAACTTTTTAGCACCACGGTAATATCACCCAATATCACAGAAGCGAATATTAAAGCTGCTGCAGAAAAAGCGACCAAAGATATTAAGGTGGACAAAAATGGAGTCATCATTGATGGCTCAAGCAGTGTGGCCGTTAGCAAATTTCATGACATTATTCTTAAAGGCAACATTTTGGGTAAGAAGCTGGTCTCAAGTGATTTTGAAGATCTTTCCACCCATGATGTAGAAAACTTTTACACTGCTTATGTTGTGACAGGTAACATGACCATTGCCGTATCAGGTGATATTAATGAAAAGGCTATCCGAAAAAAGCTGAAAGCTCAGTTTTCAAGTTTGATTAACAACACGCCTCCTGACCGCAGGAATGTGCCAACAATAAGACGCCAGAAGAACAAATATCACTATTTCCCTGCTGATAAGCTCCAAACATGGTTGGTGATAGGACATCCTCTTGCGCCGGTGGCCTTTAAGGATGAAACCGCTTTTGAGATTATGAATTATATTCTTGCTGGGGGGCATTTTTGGACCAGAATGTTTATCGAAACCAGAGACAAATATGGCCTGACCAATGATGCCAGTGGATATATTGAAGACCAATGGGACGGTTCTGGGAGTTACAGCTTTCACTCGTCAAGCCGGCATGATGTCACAAAACAGCTTTATGATAATATCATGGGTGTCATTTATGAGATACAAAAAGAGTTGGTTAGCGATGAGGAGTTAATGATTGCTCATAACGCCCTTGCAGACGGTGTTTACGAAATGAAGTTTAAGGACGGAAATGCCACGGCCAGATCATTTGCAATTGAGAAATTAAGATATGGCAATCATGACCACTCAAAATCATATCCCGCGCGGGTTCGTTCTGTTACAAAAAAAGACGTCTTAAGGGTCGCAAATGAATATCTGCACCCGGACGCATTCCAAGTGATTATAGTCGGGGAACATATAAACCTGCAATAATAGCAACACCCCCCTTATTCATGAATAGAGGCTTTCTATTCGCTGTGTGAGGGTTTGGACTATTTGTCTATTTGACGGAAAGAATATTGTAATAAGATAAGAATTAAATGAAACGTCTCTGGCTCATAACCCGATGGGAGTGTATTGAGGATTCGCTCGCGAAGCGATCATCCGCTTGATTATGTTCACCCCAATCTTCTCACAGAACCCGGGACTTATTTTCTCCCCACCGCAGGCACTTCGCCTTGGGGTTTTTCTAATCACCCTCTATACCGGCCTTACGGCTTCGGCTGGGCCACTACCCCAGGATCGCCCCCGTGGCATCGTGGCTCGTGCGGAGGAAGAGGTTCGTATCGACGGTGTTCTGAACGAGGATTCATGGGGGCGGGCAACGCCCCTCGGTCCCCTGACAATGATAGAGCCGATAGAAGGAGCGCCGCCCACCGCTGCCACCGAGATCCGGGTCATGGCCGACGTTCGGAACCTCTATGTGGGTATTTGGGCCCACGACGACAATCCGGCAGAGATCGTCAGTTATTCCAAAGCCCGAGACAGTCGGCTTCGGTCCGAAGACCACATCAAGATTATTGTGGATCCATATCTAGATGGCCAATCGGGATTTGTGTTTGCGATCAATCCCGCCGGTGCCCGCTACGATGCCCTGATAGCCGGTCAAGGAACGAGAGAGAATTCTAGCTGGGACGCGGTCTGGGAGGCCAGCACTCAACGAACACCTGAAGGATGGACGGCAGAGATACGGATTCCTGTGCAGAGCCTCACTTTCGATGCGTCTCTGAATGCCTGGGGATTCAATGTGGAGCGGCGAATCCAGCGAATCCTGGAGGTGAGCCGCTGGGCCAGTCCTCACAGGGACGCACTCATCGCCCAGACCAACCGGGCGGGGCTCATCACGGATCTTCCCACATTCGACAGCGGTGTAGGACTTACGGTGCGACCTTCCCTAGTTGGCGAGATGCAAATGGCTGAGCCGGACGGTAGTCGGGTCGTCGGTGCAGTGCCGAGCCTGGACGTGTCTCAGCGGATCGGATCGAATGCCATCACCGTGCTCACTTTGAACACCGATTTCGGTGAGACAGATGTGGATACTCGTCGCACCAACCTAACTCGCTTTCCCCTCTTTTTCCCTGAAAAGCGGACCTTTTTTCTCGAGGGTGCCGACATTTTCGACTTTGGGGCCGGGCTCTCCACATTCCACAGCCCGGATATCGCCCCTCTCTTCACGCGACGCATGGGGCTCTATGAAGGGGAGCAGGTTCCCATCCGTGCCGGAGGAAAGTTGAGTGGTCGAATTGGACGGACCAACTTTGGTGGATTGGTCACCGGCACTGGTCCAGTGGAGGGCCTGGTGGACGGCACCACAATGGGAACATTCCGGGTGAAGCAGAACATTTTGGAGCAATCCAGCGCCGGATTGCTGGCCACGTTCGGGGATCCAGCCGGTCGGCCGGGGAGTTACACGGCTGGTGCGGATCTTATTTTAAACACCTCACGCTTTCTGGGATCAAGAAACCTGATCGTGGGCGCATGGGGGCTGTCGACCGGTCGCAAGGACCTGCGTGGAGATCGGACGGCGTTTGGTCTTATCGTGGACTATCCCAATGACGTGTGGGATCTTTGGGTTTCGTACAAGCAGATCGGTGACGGCTTCGATCCGTCGCTGGGCTTTGTTCCCCGAAAAGGTGTCCGCCTGGCTAACCTGGGCATCAACTACCGGCTCTGGTCTCCCGCGGCGTTAATTCGAAACCTCTATTTCGAGCTGGTACCCATCTTGGCTTGGGATATGTCGGGGAAGCTCGAGAGCTATCGTATTTTCACCGCGCCAATGAACGTCCGCTTCGAAAGCGGCGATCGCTTCGAGTTCAACGTCCAGCCTCAGGGGGAATGGCTTTCTGAACCATTTGAAATTGCCAAGGGCGTCGTCATCCCGGTTGGCAGCTATGATTGGGTGCGGTATCGGCTGGAGTTGGATCTGGCGAGCAAGCGCATGGTCAGCGGACGTGTCTCGTGGTGGTTTGGCCCATTCTACGATGGCGACCTGAGCCAGTTGTCACTCCGTTTAGCGATAAACCCCTCTGACTTAATCAACTTCGAGCTTACCGGTACACATAACGACGGTTCAATGCAGGCCGGCGGTTTTGTCCAAGAGGTCTTCGGTGCTCGAATCCGGGTCAATCTTTCCCCGGATCTCCAAGTCAGCTCCCTAGGTCAGTACGAGCGGGAAAGCGGTGAGTTCGGCAGCAACATCCGGCTTCGCTGGACTTTCCACCCTCTCGGTGATCTCTTCGTAGTGTATAGCTACAACGCGCTCGATACTATCGGACAGGGGTGGCAGTTAGACTCCAGTCAAATACTCGTTAAGCTGCAATATGCCTTCAGGTATTGAGCCTCTGGCTCAAATAATAAGTTATGGTTTAAAAAAGGAGTGATGCAATGGTGGAGCTTTATACTCCCCTATTGTGTTGGTTCCTTTTGTATTTTATCATATTTTTTAGTGGAGAGTTTATCATTTCACACTTTAATACAACAAAAAATACTCAAATTTCTTTAAACAGGGGATTACAATGACTATAAGCAAAGCCGCAGACTATGCTATCCTTACGGTCGCTTACTTGGCTACAGTTA
>Ga0209249_1002066_pt1 | contig 17245 bp, 20 predicted proteins | sample SaaInlV_200m_DNA_4_FD_184653 | JGI IMG/M metagenome (GOLD analysis project Ga0209249, IMG submission 184653) | Marine microbial communities from expanding oxygen minimum zones in the Saanich Inlet - SI037_S3LV_200m_DNA (SPAdes) (version 2) | ecosystem: Environmental > Aquatic > Marine >...
GCCCTTGCCTCCCGCCCAACCAAGAAGCCCACGTACCTCAGGATGTCCCGCCTCGCCAAAAATGATAATCGCATAATCATCATCCGCAAGCTTTTTAGCTATGTTCTGTGCTTTTTTTACATGAGGACAAGTCGTATCAACAATTTGAAGACCCTTGTTTTGCATCTGTTCTGTGACACTGGGGCCAACACCGTGAGAAGTTATAACGACTGCTCTGGAACTGATCTGATCAAGATTATCAGCAACGACAACGCCAATTCTAGCCAGATCATCCACAACTTTCTGGTTATGCACAATTGCACCCAGACTTTGGAGCTTACCGTGCTCAGCAACAGCCTTCCACACCAGATCAAGAGCCCTTCTTACCCCAAAACAAAAGCCCATCTCAGAGGCTCTTTTTATCTGCACGTTTATGCCTCCTGCAGAACGTTTCCGTTTTTTCGGTATACACCCTGATATTCCTCAGGCAGTAGCTCGGCTATTTTTCTCATGATTATATCGGTTGCCTCAATCAACTGTGCTCGCCTCGGCACCTTATCAGCCTCAGGTAAATAAAAAGGCTTGCCCACATTGACTGTAATGTGACGATGCCTGAAAACATGGAAAAAATTCTTCAGCTTCTCAGAGCCAGTGATGCCGATTGGAAGAACAGGAACGCCAGCCCTTAGCGCAATCAGAGAAGAACCGGGAAAACCCTCTAGCATCTGCGCATTAGGACTTCTTTTCCCTTCAGGAAACATTGAGAGCGGCTTATCCTGTTCAAGAGTAAAAGCTGCCTGACGCAACGATTCTTTATTAGGAACTCCTCTGCTTACAGAGAATGAAAATGCCTGTACAATGGGACGCGACATCCACGACTCAAAAAGCTCTTTTTTGGCCATAAACGTAAGCTTTCTGGGCAAGCTGGCGGCCAGCAAAGGAGGATCAATGAAATTCATATGATTGGAAACGATAAGTACAGGGCCCTCTTTGGGAAGATTATCCTGGCCATAAACCCGCCAGCGGCACAAAATGACCAGCAATACCTTCATAGTTGTCATACAAAGGTAATACAAAGCAGCCATGACCTGTCGATAAATGAAATCCATCTATTACCAAACCTACATATACTAAATCAAGTTGCTAAACAATATCACAAAACGAAAAAAACAGTAACCCTTAACAAGTTAAAAACCGGGGACTTTCTCATCACGTTAGTGACGCAAAAAACCCCCGGCTTTATTAAACCCATTTTGGAAAATAAAAGTTTATGTGGTGCCTTCGTTTAACGGCTCGCCACAAACATTACACGTGGTTCTGGTAAAACCAACCTGCCCGCTAAAGGAACATCCTTTGCACATCCAATGCCCTTCCGGACACGATGTGCCGCCCTCTTCGTTTCTCTGCAGGCCGCAAGAATCACACTTTTTCTTTGCCATTAGATAAGTCCCCCTTTTGTTTGTAGATCATCGGGGTCGAGATATTTCTACCCCGACCCCAATTTTATATTTTTATATTAACCGTTCTTGTTTCACAAAGAAGCCAGTTTTAATTAGTCGTGTACTTCAATTCTCTGCTGATACTCGACACGCCTGGGAGCGGGAGCGGTTCTCGACTCGGGAACCCATTCCTCGTCACGTACGCAAAGGGCTGTAATTGCCTTGGACGGGCATACCAGCACACAACTCAGGCAACCCCAACACAGATCCGTGTCAACAAATGCCTTAACGTTCTGGATTACCCACGGCTCGGGCATAGGAGCCTCAAGAAAGTTATTAATCTCGCGCATCTCAATTGCGTTGAAATGGCAAATGCTTATGCATGTCGGTCCATTTTTAACGTCGATACAGGCATCACAGGCGCCATGGGAAATCTCGACTTCCCAGCGTGATTTACGGAAGCGGTACTCCGGCTTCCATCCGGCCTGCGCTGTAGGTGCCCAGTGGTGACAGCAACAGTCACAGCAAGCACACAAAAGATACGGCCTTAAGGTCTGGAAATGCTCCATGGAATGTACTAAACCATCACGGTTTGCCTGTCGCATTACCTGCAGTGCCTCTGGCTTGGTTATCTCACGGCCATGCTTGTAAACAACACCGGTAGCGGCTTTATCAAAGTTTAAGCACACCTGAGCTTTTGTTCGCTTACAGGTCATACCACCACCAGATACACGCTTACGGCAGGAACATGGTGCCAGTGCAATCATACCTACTGCATCAATAATGGCACGGGCATCTTCCCAAGGCTCAATCTGGTCAGCATCAGGGCTGAGCAGCATAGCTTCGTATGCAGGCAGAACTCTGCGACCAAGGTCGGTGGGAGCACCCTCTTCGGCCCAGCGATCATAGGTTTCTTTTACTCTTGTGGCCTCGTCATGAATTACAAAATCGTTCCAAAGGTTGTATACGGTAGGACCGTATTTCAGATCCAGTGCTGGATTGGTCATACCGCCGTCATGCAGCTGATAAAGACCACGCGGCAGGAATCTGAAGCCTCTCCACGTCTTGTAATCTCTGGGGAAGATAGCACCCTTCTGGAAGAGTGACTGTAGTACTTCCCTCATCTTGGTTACAGGTACATCAAGCAATTTGCCCAAGTTTTCGGCCTGGTTATCCAGGTCAATGTCCTTGATCTGGTGACATACTTCCATCTCCAGCTCGGAAAATTCCCACTCTAACAAGCGGCGAACTCTTACCGAATTGGGATAGGCCAACCTGTCACAAAGCACGTCGTAGATGTCATGAAGCTCATCAACATCCGGAACGGCCTGTGCCTTGGGACCTTTTGAGTAGGATGCAACACGGTCAAGTAAAAGACCTACATCTTGTGGTTTAACATTAGGTTTGAAATTCTTTCTGGACTCTACATCGTACGGCATGGATTCTGGAACCCATTTACCCCGATCTGCCTTCATATTTTAGTTCTCCTTTCGCTATATAGACAGCTTACTTATCTGCTGTTTTTCATAATGGTGAAATGTGAAAACATTACTCCCAAACTAGAAAAAACTGCCCTTAAAGTTTACTATAGTTTCAAGACTATTGTCAATTGTTACAGGTCTCTGGCGAAGGTAAGCCCCCACACTGCTAATGCCCCTTTTTCCTTCAAGCTCACAGCGCACGCATCAAGCGTAGCACCTGTAGTACAAACATCATCTATCAGCAACACGCGTTTGCCCTTAAAAATGTCATCCTTGCAGGCAAACACATCCTTCACATTATCGGCGCGCTGATCTCGATTGAGCGCCGTTTGTGACTTGGTGTGCTGCGTTCTAACCAGCGATTTCTTTTCAAAAAGAAGATTACACAATTTGCCCAGTTCCCTGCAAATCAATTCGGATTGATTATACCCGCGCTCACGCAAACGCGAGGAGTGAAGCGGAACCGGGACCAGAACATCGCCGGATATATCATTTGCCAACATGTAATCATGAAATAAAGGGGCCATTGTATGAGCTATAGCCCTCAGGTTGTTGTACTTAAGCTCATAAACAGCCTTGCGGGCACTATCCTGAAATGCAAATAGAGAGCGAATGCCATCAATTGTCTGTGAATGTTGGCGACAGCGCATACATACATTGCCGTGCTTCAAAAGAATACCACAATATTCACAAATGGGAGAGGATATCAAAGGGAAGCCAGATCTACAGGAATCGCAGATATAATCGCCAGTGCTGCCACAGCCTACGCATTTAGCCGGAAACAGCAAATTTAGAGCTGCATCTTTTAACCGCGTCAGTGATTTTAAAACAGACATTTATCTATTAGCACCAACTAAAGCAAATCCTTGATTTCCTCAATAATCATTATGCCCTTATCCAAATCGATTTGAACAACAACATCATTTATGGCCGGAATAAGGTATTCTTTACCATTGCCCTTTACTACATAAACATCATTGCTTCCGGTAGGCAGAATATCAGCGATGGAACCAATCTGCTTGCCACGGGATGTTATCACCTCAAGCCCGATTAGCTGATGGTGATAATACTGATCATTTTCCAAAGGGATCGCTTCGGATTGCGGGACTTTGAGGTACTTGTTCCTGAGGGGTTCAACCTGTTCAATGCTGTCTATCCCAGCCAGCTTGAGAATAACGTTACCTTTTTGAAATCGACTGCGCTCGATAGTCATAGCGATACCATCGATATAAACCTTGCTATTGGGGGCAAATCTTTGGGGAAAATCGGTGATGACTTCGGATTTGAGGTCGCCCCTCAGCCCCCACGGAGCCAGAACGCGCCCCACGATTAAAAAGTCGTCTTCCATGATGCTTTTAGCTCTATTCGATATTGAGGGTAACTCTAACGCCCTGCTTAATAGCAGCAACCTTGAGCAACGCTCTTATGGCAGTAGCTATGCGCCCCTGCTTGCCAATAACCTTGCCCATGTCATCAGGAGCAACGTGCAAGTTCAAGACAACACCGTCTCCATATCCCTCGGTAACGTTGACCTGCTCGGGATCATCCACGATGGACCTGGCAATATACTCAACCAGTTCTTTCATTTTTCACTCTTTACTTTAGCTTTTTGAAGCCTGGAGTTTTTCCATTATACCCAGCTTAACTAAAAGTCGCTCTGTGCCTTTAGTGGCCTGTGCTCCGTTTTTAAGCCACTTAAGCGCCTTCTCTTCATCGATCACTACGGTCTCAGGATCGGTCTTGGGATCGTAATGGCCCAGAATCTCAAGAAAAGCGCCATCACGTGGTGCACGGCTGTCCGCAGCAACAACACGATAGCTGGGTTTCTTTTTTGCCCCGGTACGAGTAAGTCTAATCTTTACCAATTCCCTTTTTCTCCTCGGCTAAAACTTTAGCCTGTTTTTGATCTAATTAATATTTGCAAGCAATTATACATTATAGCATTATTTTAACTAAATTAGGAGTCCAATCCTGCCGGCTCTAAAATTACTCTGGCATCAACCGCTATGGCATCGCTTGAATATGCCATTATCGGATTTAAATCTATCTCTTTTATTTGAGGATTTGCCTGCACAAATGCGGACATCTTGAGTAACATCTGCTCAAGTATATCTGTGTTGGCCTTCTCCCGTCCGCGATAGCCATCCAGCAATGCATACCCCTTAATATCTTTTATCATACGGCGAGCGAATTTTGCAGGAATGGGGACTATCCCGAAAGAAACGTCTTTGTAAACTTCAACCAGCTCTCCGCCAATGCCAAACATCAGTACCGGCCCAAACTGATCGTCCTTAAACATACCGATTATTACCTCAACGCCAGCTCTGGCCATAGGCTGAACCGATATTCCGTCGACCGTAGCATCTGGATTAGCCTTTTTTACAGAGGACATAATTTGATCGTAAGCACGAGCAACATCATCGTCACTGCCAAGACCAAGCACCACACCACCAACGTCGCTCTTATGCAAAATATCCCGGGAAATTATCTTGAGCACCACCGGATATCCCATCTGCTTACTGAACGATATTGCTTCCTCTTTAGAAATAGCAATCTGAGCAGTATTGGTCTTGATACCGGCCTGAGTAATCAGCTCCTTGGACTCAACCTCGGTTAGATAAGTTCTGTTTTCTTTTCTGGCCCTGGCGATTATATCGCTCATCAAATAATTAACCTCATAGCTAGATACCCTGAGAAAAGATATCATCTTGATAAAACGCTGTCAACGAACCATTATATCACTTATAGATGAAAGTAGACATGTTTGTTATTGACAAATTATCACGGTCTTGTGTAAACTGCCTACGTAAGCTGGCTTTACAGGTGTAAATTGTTGTAAAATACACTTAGGCTTGATAAAGAGTGTTTGATTAAAGCTAAAGTCACGCATAAAACAAAAAAAATGCGTGGCTTCTTAATTTTTACAGAAAGCAATATCAATGAGCATTTTAGAAGACTACGATCCAGAAGTATATAAAACAATCAGGCACGAGGAGCAAAGGCTCCACGATAATATAGAGCTTATTGCATCGGAAAATTACGCCAGCAAGGCGGTCCTCAAGGCTTTAGGCTCGGTGCTCAACAACAAATATGCCGAGGGGTACCCGCACAAGCGCTATTACGGCGGATGCGAGGCAATGGATGAGATAGAAGAACTGGCAACCAAAAGAGCCAGAGAACTATTTAAGGCCGATCACGCCAACGTGCAACCACATAGCGGCGCCCAGGCCAACATGTCAGCATTCTTCGCCCTATGCAAGCCCGGTGACAAAATTATGGGTATGTCACTGGCTCAAGGGGGACACCTGACCCATGGCAGCCCTGTAAATTTCTCTGGACAACTCTACAATTTCATCCCCTATAGCGTAAACCGCGACAGTGAACAGCTTGACTATGATGAAATTGAGCGCATAGCAAAAGCCAACAAACCAAAAGTAATACTGGCCGGTGCCACAGCTTACAGCAGAATCATAGATTTCCAGCGTTTTGCCAAAATAGCGGAGTCGGTAGGAGCCATGCTGATGGTGGACATGGCCCATATAGCGGGAATAGTTGCCGCCGGACTACACCCAAGTCCGGTGCCACATGCAGCCGTAGTAACATCCACTACCCATAAAACGCTGCGAGGACCTCGTAGTGGATTTATACTATGTAAATCTAATTACGCATCGGCAATAGATAAGGCAGTTTTCCCCGGTATTCAGGGTGGACCTTTGATGCATGCCATTGCAGCCAGAGCGGTTGCCTATGGTGAGGCGATGAAACCGGATTTCATTGACTATCAGAGCAAAGTACTTAAAAACGCCGTGACCTTAGCAGACAGCCTCCAGAAAGAAGGACTGCGCATAGTTTCGGGCGGCACAGATAATCATATGATGCTTGTCGATCTTACCAAATCAGGAGTAACCGGCGATGCGGCAGAAAAAGCATTGGATAAGGTGGGTATCACCACCAACAAAAACGCCATACCGTTCGATCCGCAGCCACCAACTATAACCAGCGGTATCAGGCTGGGAACCCCCGCCGTAACCTCAAGGGGTTTTGGTAGCCAGGAAATGAAGCAAATTGCTACGCTCATCGTCAGAGTGCTAACCAACGTTGGCGATAGCAAGATATACGACGAGGTAAAACAACAAGTTTGCGATATAACGGGCAGATTTCCAGTGCCCGGAATTACCCGCTATAACAATCAACAACCCTTGTTGTAGTCATAGTACCGTGGTATAATGGGTAGATTAGATAAATCATAGTATTTCACACTGAACACATGGCAAGTTTACAAGGAGGCTTTAGTTGCAGGACTATGAAATGGTGTTGGTCATCAGCCCGGAGATTGAGACGGCTGAGGAAGAATCACACCCAACCGTGGATAAAGTAGTAAAACTCATAACCAATAAGGGCGGTTCCATTGACGAGATAAACCGATGGGGAAAGCGCAGGCTTGCCTATCCCATAAAACATTTTATTGAGGGAGAATACGTTCTCACTCATTTCAAACTGGACCCCAACTTAACCCATGAACTGGAAGCCAGTTTAAAGCTCAATGAAGACATACTTCGTCACCTGCTTATCAGACCAGGCTCATAAAAGACCCTATTCGTCAAAACGAGTTTTGATATAAGGAGTGTTGATAATGGCGGGGCTAAACAAAGTAATGATCATCGGTAATCTCGGCACTGACCCGGAAATGCGTTTCACACCCAACGGAAACCCGGTAACATCGTTCAGAATGGCCACTAGCAGAAACTACACTGCTCCTGATGGAGAGCGCAAGCAGGAAACAGAGTGGTTTGATGTTGTTACATGGAACAGGCTGGCTGAAACATGTAACCAGTTTCTTACTAAAGGCAAACGGGCTTACGTTGAAGGACGCCTCAGGACACGCACCTGGGAGGGACAGGACGGACAAAAGCGGTCCCGCATTGAAATAATAGCAAACAGGGTTCTTTTCCTGGACAGGCAGGGAGCTGCGGTTGGTGATGAGAACCATCACGACGTCGAGCCGGAAGAGATTCCTTTCTAGATCAAAGTTCATTTAAAAATTGTATTTTATACGTCTTAAATAACACTAATTTAAGGTAGATAGGGAGAAAATGCCAAGATTCCAAAGTTCAAACAGAAGAAGAGATAAAAAAAGGTATGTGCCCAGGCGCAGAAAATGTACTTTCTGTGTAGATAAAAGCTTGGACATAAATTACAAAAACATTAACGTGCTAAGACGATTCATCTCGGATCAGGGCAAGATAGAGCCACGCCGCAAGACAGGCACCTGCGCCAAACATCAGCGTCGCCTGACAATGGCCCTTAAAAGGGCAAGACATCTGGCGCTGCTTCCATACACGCCCGCTCATATTAGAGCAACAGGTTGGAACCAGCAAAACTGACCTTTAAGAATATATAAATTTATAAGTTAGTTTTGTTTGAGGTAACAGTTGCAGGCTTGTTGCCTCTCTTTATGTCCAGTAGAATATAACTGCCCTATCAAATTTTAGTAAGAGGGTAAAACAGTGAAAAAAAGTGTAAATATTGGCCTCATTGGTTTGGGAGTAATCGGCACCGGTGTTGCCAAAGTCCTCATCGAGCGAAATAAACGCGTATCGGAACAGGCCGGATGCCCCATCGTCCTTAAGAAGGTGGCGGAAAAAGACTTAAACAAAAAGCACGATGTGGATATTAACCCCAACCTGCTTACCACAAACGCTGATGATATTCTGAGCGATGCCGATATAGACATCGTCATTGAGCTTATCGGTGGGGAAAGACCGGCGCTTGATTTTGTAAAAAAAGCGCTGGCGAGTGGGAAACACGTGGTCACTGCCAATAAGGAATTGATATCCAAACACGGCCCCGAGTTGTTTGCACTGGCCGATGCAAACAAAGTCGACATTCTATACGAGGCTAGCGTGGGCGGCGGCATACCGCTAACCAATTCGTTCAAGCAGGATTTGCTGGCGAGCAACATCACATCGATTCAGGCGATTATAAATGGGACGACGAACTACATTCTTTCTAACATGGCAAAAGAAGGCATAGAGTTTAATGAGGCTGTAAAGCGAGCGCAGGCATTAGGCTACGCCGAGGCCGATCCCACCAACGACATCGAAGGCGTCGATGCAATGTATAAAGTGGCAATTCTGGCAACACTAGCGTTCAGGACCACGGTAACGCCGGACGACGTCTACCTTGAGGGCATATCCAAAGTGGCCAAGCGTGATTTTGAGTACGCCAAGGAACTAGGCTACGCTATAAAGCTTATGGCCATTGCCAAGAAAGAAAACGGTGCCATTGAGCTAAGGGTTCATCCCACTTTCGTGCCTGAAGACCTGCTCATGGCTCAGGTAAACGGCGTGTTCAACGCAGTGCAGGTAGAGGGCGATCTGGTGGGAAGGGTGATATTCTACGGACAAGGTGCCGGTCCTCAGCCAACCAGCAGCGCCATCGTCACCGACGTTATAAATATAGCGCAGGATATACTCCTAGGATATTCCAGAAGACCGAAGTTCAAACTTAACACTGCCAAGCAAATAAAACCAATGGCAGATATAAACACGCGCTACTACATAAGAATAAACGTTGCCGACACCCCCGGTGTTCTGGCACAAATAGCCAAAACACTTGGCGACGAGCAAATAAGCATAGCTTCTGCAATACAAAAAGCAGTAGACGAAAAAACGCAGAGTGCGGAGCTGGTGCTTATGACTCACTTTGCACGTGAATCAGCAATGCAGTCGGCGCTTGCCAAACTGGAAAGCCTATCCGCCGTAAGGGAGGTTAGCAATTTCATCAGGGTTGAAGCCTAGCATATTACAAAAATACAGCGATTTTTTACCGCTGACCGATAATACCCCAATATACACCCTGGGAGAATGCGACACGCCCCTGGTCAGGTCACGCGTCCTGGAAAAAGAGTTTGGCGTTGGCGCTCTCTACTTCAAGCTGGAGGGATGTAATCCCACCGGTTCGTTTAAAGACAGGGGCATGGTTATGGCAGTTGCCAAGGCGGTTGAAGAAGGCAGTAAAGCCATAATGTGCGCCTCTACGGGTAACACCAGCGCTTCAGCGGCGGCATATGGCGCATACTGGGGACTGATGACCTGTGTTATCGTTCCCCACGGCAACATCGCTATGGGCAAGCTGGCACAGGCGGTGGCCTATGGAGCCAGGGTTATAGCCATAGACGGAAACTTCGATCAGGCGTTATCGCTGGTTCGACAGATGGCCGAAAAACACCCCATTGCAATGGTCAACTCCGTTAATCCCAACCGCATTGAAGGCCAGAAAACCGGCGCATTCGAAATAGTCGATGCTCTGGGCGATGTCCCAGACTATCATTTCATACCCGTGGGCAACGCCGGCAACATAACCTCCTACTGGAAGGGGTACGTAGAATATAACAACGCCGGAAAAGCTAGCAAACGCCCTGTGATGATGGGTTTTCAAGCCGAAGGTGCAGCACCCATTGTCAAAGATCATATAGTAGAGAATCCAGAAACAATAGCAACAGCCATACGCATCGGTAATCCCGCAAGCTGGGAAAAGGCAATAATTGCCAGAGACGAGTCGGGCGGTGTGATAGACAGCGTAACCGATAACGAAATACTAAGTGCATATAATATGCTTGCCACCAAGGAGGGCATCTTCGGGGAACCTGCCTCAGCAGCTTCCCTGGCCGGATTGATTAAAAGCGTAAATGGCGGGCTTAACCTTGCAGGCAAAACGGCGGTATGCATCATTACGGGCAACGGCCTTAAAGACCCTGACATAGCTTTAAAAGCGGCCAAGCCCCCAATCAAACTTCCTTCCAAGCTGGAAGCTATTGAACAGTCCCTGGACTTGGGTTAAACTACACCTTTGAGTTTAAATTTAGGGATGCGAGATAAATGCTCAACCACCATGCAAAAGTTATCGTTAATCCTATGTCGTCCGGCGGTATAACCCGTCTTAAATGGCCACGTATCGAGCGTCTTTTGACCAAATCCGGACTGAAATTCGACTGCGATTTTACTGAAATGCCTGGTCATGCAACACAAATTGCCAGACAGGCAGCAGCTAATGGATATGAACTGGTAATGTCAGTGGGCGGCGACGGCACAGTGCATGAGGTGGTAAACGGTCTAATCGATTCATCGGGTAAAAGCAAGACGACTTTAGGAGTAATCAGTGCGGGGACAGGCAATGATTTCGCTAGGTCCATCGGTATATTGGGAGCTTATCGTAAAACGACCGGGCAACTGGCGATGGCGGCAAAAAAAACAATCGACGTGGGAAGAGTAGAATGTACAAAAGACGGCAAACGCAAACAGCGTATATTCATCAACATGGCAGGTGTTGGATTTGACGCAGCAGTGCTCAAGGCAACCAAAGATCGATTCCGGGTAGTGAGCTCCATTCCCTACTGGATAAGCGGTATTTATACATCTCTCAGATACAAAGCCAAAAACATGACCATATCAATTGACGGTAAGGCTTCAAACAAACGTGCCTTAGGTGTTATTATAAATAACGGCGCAAGTTTTGCCGGCGGGATGCGCCTGTCGCCCTGGGCCGATCTGGCTGACGGTGTGCTGGACGCTGTGGTACTGGGCGATATAAACGCCATAGGGTTTATAAAAGGACTGGCGATGGCTTATAAAGGAACGCTCAAAAATCACCCCAAGGTAGATATGCATAAAGTCAAAACTATTGAGGTTAGCAGCAAAGAACAATTATATATAGAAGCAGACGGCGAGCTTCTGGGCACAAGCCCGGCAAAATTTATCGTTCTGCCACAGGCTTTACAGGTAGCGGTATATAACGCATCATAACTTACTAAGGAGCAAAAACATGACACTGGCAGAAAAAATACTGGCAGCACACTGCGGAAAAGATAGGGTGAGTCCCGGACAGTTCATATCCGCCAAGGTGGACGTAGTTCTGTCAAACGATATCACCGCTCCTATTGCCATCAGGGAATTTAAGAAGATCGGGGTAAAAAAGGTTTTTGACCCGGCAAAGGTAATAATGGTGGCGGATCACTTCGTACCTAATAAAGATATCCACTCCGCTGAACAGGCCAAGATCCTTCGGGAGTTTTCCCGCGAGCAGGGTAGCATCTTCTTCGAAGTGGGCCAGATGGGCATTGAGCACGTGCTGCTTCCCGAACAAGGTCTGGTCGTACCGGGAGATGTGATAGTAGGAGCAGACTCGCATACCTGCACATACGGCGCCGTGGGTGCATTTGCCACTGGCATGGGCTCAACCGATATCGCTTCGGCAATGGCAACCGGTGAGATATGGATGAAGGTGCCACCGACAATCAAGTTCGTTTACCACGGCAAGGCACCCAAATGGGTAACGGGCAAGGATTTCATCCTGCACACCATAGGTGATATTGGCGTTGACGGAGCGCTGTATTCGGCAATGGAGTTTACTGGCCCGGCAATCGATAAGCTTTCCATGGATGGACGTTTCACCATGTCCAACATGGCCATCGAGGCAGGCGCCAAGGCAGGGCTGTTTAGAGTGGATAATAAAACCGAGGCGTATCTGCAAAACCGCGCCAAGCGCCCATATACGGTATATGAAGCAGATAAGGATGCCGAGTATGCGCAGGTTATTGAGTATGACGCATCCAAGATAGAGCCACAGGTGGCTTTCCCTCACCTTCCGTCAAATACCAAGCCAATAAGCAAGGTGGGAGATATAAAAATCGACCAATCGGTAATTGGCAGTTGCACAAACGGACGCATACAGGACCTTAAAATAGCCGCCGACATATTGCAGTGGCAGCGAGTACATAAAGACGTGCGATGTATTATTATACCCGGTACGCAAGATGTCTACTTAGAGGCCCTGCGCGCTGGCTATATCGAGACGTTCATCAGGGCCGGAGCCGTGGTAAGCACGCCGACCTGCGGGCCATGCCTGGGTGGATATATGGGTATACTTGCCGAAGGCGAAAAATGCATCTCCACCACCAATCGCAACTTTGTGGGGCGCATGGGCAGCACCAAGTCAGAGGTTTACCTGTCAAATCCAGCAGTTGCTGCAGCTAGCGCCATCTTGGGCAGGATAGCCAATCCGGAAGATATCAAGGAATAACAAGCATAACAAGGAGTCATTATGAAACTCAGTGGCAAGGTTTTTAAATACGGAGCAAACGTGGATACCGACGCTATCATCCCTGCACGGTATCTAAACGTATCAGATCCGGATGAGCTGGCCAAGCACTGTATGGAAGATATCGACACCGAGTTTGTATCCAAAGTGAGCAAAGACGATATAATTGTGGCTACAACCAATTTTGGCTGCGGCTCTTCCCGTGAACATGCGCCACTGGCCATTAAAACGGTTGGTGTAAGTTGCGTTGTTGCCAAAAGCTTCGCGCGTATCTTTATGCGTAACGCCATCAACATCGGTCTGCCGCTGCTGGAAAGCGCAGAAGCGGTTGATGACACCGATGCGGGTGATGTGCTGGAGGTTGAGCTTGAATCCGGCAAAATAGTCAATACTACCAAAAATCAGACATTTACAGCTAAAGCCTACCCGGAATTCATGCTGGAACTTATTGAGGCAGGCGGGCTGGTTGAGTATACGAAACGTAAGATATCGGCGAAGGGGTAATAGAATGAAATTCAGTATAGCAGTGCTTCCCGGCGACGGCGTGGGGCCTGAAGTCGCAGGTGAGGCAGTCAACGTTTTAAAGAGTGTGGGTGCCAAGTACGGACATGATTTCAAGCTGGATTACGGCGATATCGGCGGCATATCCATAGATAATCATGGCACGGCCCTGTCAAAAGACGTGCTCAAAATTTGCAAAAAGAGCGATGCCATACTGCTGGGTGCGGTTGGCGGACCAAAGTGGGACGACCCCAATGCCAGCGTTAGACCGGAAGACGGGCTTTTAGCACTGCGCAAGGCCTTGGGTCTTTTTGCAAATTTACGTCCAGTGAAACTGTTCCCTTTCCTGAGGGATTCTACCAACCTGAAACCGGAGGTAGTTGACGGAATAGACTTTATCTGCGTAAGAGAGCTTACCGGAGGGCTATACTTCGGCAAACCGAAGCGGCAGTGGACCACAACAAAGGGACGCCGGGCCGTAGATACCATGGCTTACAATGAGCATGAAGTCGAGAGAATAGCCAAGGTCGGATTCGAGCTGGCACGCAGTAGAAAGAAAAAGCTAATTTCCGTGGATAAGGCCAACGTGCTGGAGTCATCGCGGCTATGGCGACAGGTTGTGATCGAGGTATCGGCAAACTATCCGGACGTAGATCTGGAACATATGCTGGTGGACGCCTGCGCCATGCGCCTGATACAAAACCCACGATATCTGGACGTGATGGTGACAGAAAACACCTTCGGCGATATACTGACCGACGAGGCATCAATGCTGGCCGGATCAATGGGAATGCTGCCCTCTGCAAGCCTTGCCGGAGTACCAACTGCTGATTCGCACTCGTTAGGTTTGTACGAGCCGATTCACGGCAGCGCACCAAGACGTGCCGGACTGGATATGGCCAATCCCATCGCCACCATCTTGAGTGTGGCCATGATGCTGTGCTACTCGCTGGGACTTAACAAGGAAGCAGTGGCTGTAGAAAGTGCAGTAGACAAGGCGCTAGAAGAAAAATACCGCACGTATGATATAATGCAGGAAAGCTGCACCAAGGTAGGTACCAAACAGATGGGCGCACTTATCGCGGAGCGAGTCTAACCTATAAAAAGGATTGAAAAAGCAGTGCAAAAAATACAACTTTACGACACAACACTGCGGGATGGTGCCCAGAGCGAAGGCATATCCTTTTCCGTAGAAGATAAACTTAAAATAGCACGGAAAATGGATAAGCTCGGCATCCACTATATAGAGGGTGGATGGCCCGGCTCCAATCCCAAAGATATAGATTTCTTCAAAACGGCCAAAGAGCTGTCACTGTCGCATGCGCAGATAGTAGCATTCGGCAGCACGCGTCATGCCAAAAACAATGCGGAAAATGACCCTAACATCAAGGCTATGCTGGATGCCGGAACCAGTACCGTCTGTCTGGTAGGCAAGACGTCAGAACTGCACGCAACACAAGTGCTGGAAACCACGCTTGAACAAAACCTGCGTATGATATGGGATTCCATAAAATATTTGAAGTCTAAAGACTATACCGTCTTTTTCGACGCCGAACACTTCTTTGATGGATACAAGATGAACGCAGAATACTCCCTTAAATGCGTTCACATGGCTGCCGAGGCAGGTGCCGACTGTGTGGTACTGTGTGACACCAACGGTGGCTCGCTACCGCAGGAAATAGCGGCGGCAACCGCGGCATGCCAGACATTCGATGTACCGCTGGGCATACATGCCCACAATGATGGCGAACTGGCAGTGGCCAACTCACTGGCGGCAGTTTCTGCAGGCGCTGTGCAAGTACAGGGAACGATAAACGGCTACGGCGAGCGCTGCGGCAACGCCAACCTGTGCTCCATAATACCGGCACTCAAGCTGAAGATGGGAATGAGCAGTATAAGCACCAAACAACTTGCAAGGCTGAGCGACATCTCGCACTACGTATCCGAAATAGCCAACCTTATACCCAACCAGTACCAGCCATACGTGGGGGCAAGCGCGTTTGCACACAAAGCGGGGCTGCATGTATCGGGTATAATGCGCAATGATGCAAGCTACCAGCATATGGATCCATCGCAAGTGGGCAATGCAAGCAGGGTGCTTGTGTCTGAGCTGGCAGGTAAAAGCAATATAGTCTACAAAGCCAAAAACCTTGGCTTTGATCTTAGTAAAGAAAACGATTATGCCAAAGGCGTTCTGGATGAGATAAAGCGTCTGGAAAATGCCGGTTTCCAGTATGACGTAGCCGAAGCATCATTTGAGATGCTGCTGCGCCGATCGCAGGAAGGGTATAAAGCGCCATTTGAACTGGTCGATTTTCTAGTGGTGGTGGAAAGCCAGCGCCGGCCACCTGCCGCGGGCAACGGTGGCAGAATGTTGTCGGAGGCCATGGTCAAGGTAAGTGTAGGCAATGAGTCTATACATACCGCCGCCGAGGGTGACGGCCCCGTAGATGCACTGGATGCTGCACTGCGCAAAGCGCTAAAAACGTTCTACCCCAAAGTAGCCGATGTTAAGCTGATAGACTACAAAGTACGCATACTGGAGGAGAGCGAAGGTACGGGTGCGCCGGTCAGAGTGCTTATAGAATCAACAGACGGCGAGCATTTCTGGCGTACAGTGGGAAGCTCGACCAACCTCATAGAAGCAAGCTGGTTATCGCTGGTAGACAGCCTGGAATACTGGCTGGTGCGTAAAGGCAAAATACGTAAAACTTTATAATTTTTACTTGCTGCGAATCAGTGATAGGAATTCTGCACGGGTAGCCGGTTTACTTCTAAAGTTTCCACGGTTAGCGGACGTTACGAAATTACTTCCCGGTTTCTTAATACCACGCATGGTCATGCACAGATGTTCCGCCTGAACCACCACTGCAACACCCTGTGGTTTGAGCCCTTCCATTATGGTCTCGGCAATCTGCGAAGTAAAACGCTCCTGAAGCTGTGGTCGCTTGGCAATTGCCTCAACCACACGTGCCAGCTTGCTCACACCAACCACGTGGCCATCCGGGATATAACCAATATCCACCGTGCCAAAAAATGGCATGAAATGATGCTCGCACATAGAGTAAAAGGGAATGTCTTTGAGGATAACCATCTCGCGATGCTCTTCGTCAAACACCACATCCAGCGCTTTTGCCGGATCGTCATGCACACCGCTAAATATTTCCTCATACATTTCAGCAATGCGCCGGGGAGTATCAGTTAAACCTTCCCGGTCAATATTTTCACCAATGGCCTCGATAATCAGAGCCACTGCTTTTTCTATTTTATCTTTGTCTATCTTCTGACTCAAAACTTTTTTCTCAACTCCTATTTTTTACCGAAATAAGCCTGTTTAGCGCATTCAGATAGGCCTTGGCGCTGGCAACAATGATATCTGTTGACGCTCCTCTGCCAATATAGGTACGGTCATCGCTCTCGATCTTGATGGTCACCTCGCCTATGGCATCAATCCCCTCGGTTACCGACTTAACGGAAAATTCGGTAAGTTCATTGGGTACTGGAACCAGCTGACTGATAGCCTTGTAGATGGCATCCACGGGACCTGTGCCGACTGAAGCACCCTCAAGAAGTTCTCCATCAGGACCGCTGAGTTTTACCGATGCGGTTGGAACCGCCGGCTCACCACAACAAACCTGTACATGCTCAAGGTGATATATCTCAGAAACAGCGCGCAACTCATCCGCAACAAGCGCCTCGATATCCCTGTCATCAATCTCTTTCTTTTTATCAGCCACATCCTTAAAT
>Ga0209249_1002074_pt1 | contig 17213 bp, 28 predicted proteins | sample SaaInlV_200m_DNA_4_FD_184653 | JGI IMG/M metagenome (GOLD analysis project Ga0209249, IMG submission 184653) | Marine microbial communities from expanding oxygen minimum zones in the Saanich Inlet - SI037_S3LV_200m_DNA (SPAdes) (version 2) | ecosystem: Environmental > Aquatic > Marine >...
CAACACCAATAGTAAAACCTCCAGTGGTTAAGCCACCAGTAGGAAAACCAAAAAAGTAATAACTAACTGATGTGTCTTGGGGTTGGTTTCCCTCCTTTGGCTGACCCCTGGACATATCCTAAAAGGAGAGAATAGTGAAAAAAATGAGCGATGGAAGTTTCTTGTTATGTACAGACAGTAGGTGTGATAAAGGACACACTTGTGAACGATATGTATTGGCTACACGAGAGCAACACATTGAATATAAAATTACAGATAAGTGTAAGTATTATCTAAAAATGAAATAGGAGGAAGCAAAATGGATTATTCAAAGATTTTGGTTTGGGTATTGAGAATTGTCAATATTCTACCTAAGAAAATGATTGTTAATTTGATTATCTCACAACTACGAAAACTCGCACAAGATACAGATAATGATATTGATGATGCGTTAGTTGACATTCTTGAGACTATCTTGAATGAAGCAGTAGGCGTAAAGTGAGACACATCGTTAAGGACTTCGACAAGTTCGAGAACTTCACAAGGGATGAAATGAAATGCCCCTGTTGTGGTAGGTGTAATGTGGATTTGGAGTTTATGTCCAGGCTACAAGCAGCGAGAACAATGGCGGGGATACCGTTTAATATCAATAGTGGTTTTAGATGTAATTATCATAATAGTGAAGTTGGCGGAGTTGTAGGCTCTCTCCATACATTTGGGGAAGCAGTGGATATACAAATTGGAAGTGATAGGGAGCGGTTCATCATAGCAAGAGCCTTATTACTTGTGGGTTTCACTCATATTAAGGTGAAGCAAAATTATATCCATATAGATAGTAGTGACAAATTAGCTTTATGGCTTAATTGATTTAGGGGCTGTTTAGCCCCTAATTAGGGTCACAGGTAATAGTAATACTAATAGTAGGTATAAAAAAAGAGGGTCACCAATTAAGGCGACCCCTTTTTTGTTTCCCAATTTCTAACCTTATCACGAAGCGTCTTTAGTCTATACGACAACTGCCTTGATGTGATGTCCATAGTTTCTCGAATATACTTCCTCCAACTCTTTACCCCTTTGATTTCATCGGGATAGTGGGCTAACATACCCAACACAAACATATCAAAATCATTTGGTTCGTGAAGTATTATCTCTAACACTTCATTCATTTCATCGGAGTCATCATACTCTATGTATTCTGTTTCTGCAATGAAATTAAATAGTGGCATAGGAACATCTTTGTTTTTCGTTAAGGCTATTCTGACCTGGCGGTAGTAATGGTTGCGAGCAACCCTCGTGAAATAAGAAAACCCTTTACCTTTATCTTCTTGATATTTATCAATCACGCTCCATAAATGGGCGACACAATCAGCAATCATATCCACCCTGTCATAAGCGTATAAGTGCCAAGTGTTTAGCACCGCCTCCGATAACTCAAAAAAGTATGGGTAGATGTATTTCTCGAAGAATATATCACGCTTTACACTATTACTCCCCTTGAAGTTCCTGTTATAGAACAGAATATCTCTATCTACGTCTTTATTCCAGTAGTGTGCCATACCTAATCCTTTACGAACTTTCGGACAACATTGTGGATGCCAATAACTATCAATGTCATAAGGGCAATGCCTAAGACAAATGCCCAACTAATCCAGAGCGGGCTTAAAACCCAAACCCACCCCCATTCAATAACCCCAGTCAATTTAAGCGTAATAAATACTATTGTCAGTAACCCTGCAAACCCTATCTCTTGAATATTCGTCTCATTTCTCTTCATTTTATTCTCCATATTATTTAACATTTTTTCACTCACTTAAAAACAAGTTTGCTTCTTCCATACATTCGATAAATCGTTCAGCATTCACAACCTTAACATCAAGTAGGAACACCAATGTCCCTACTAAATGTCCCACAGAATGTTCAAGGCACATACCATAATCCCTTGCAACATTTATCACTAAGCACCAATCCACCTCAGACCCGAGTGAATATCCTAATCTAATTTTTGTCATTTCTTCTCCTTATAAGCCACAAATACCACCACTACATTTTTCTTCAATCTCATCATAGACAACGCCCATCTGAGCCTTAGCAACATCGTAAGGAACAGGTGTTAGTGGTTGTCCACCTCTTGCACCATCGGGATATACGGTTAAGCCTCGTAATCCGTGATAATACTTTAACATAATATTAGCTAAATCAACTGCAAACTTGTCATTATTCTGCTCAGTTCCCCAAGCGGGTAAGTTAAGTGTAGATGATATAGCGTGGTCAACATATTTCTGTATGTCATACTGGAACTTAATACGCCTTTCTGGGTTATTCGCCAAAGAGTATGATGTCTCAATCTCTTCGGGGTCAAGTCCGTAATCGGTAATAAGTCTTTCAGCTGTTGCATCGACCACATATTCAAACTTCCATTCAGTTCCATTAACAACATACCTACGCTTGTAGGCTACTGCAAATAGAGGCTCTATGCCTGTTGTGGTGCTTGCCATAATCCCAATAGTTCCAGTCGGTGCAATACTTCTGTACTTAACTGGTCGAGATATTTCTAACTCATCACAATACTCATTTGATATAGCCTCAGACTCGTCTCTCCACACACTTAACCATTCGTGGAGTTCGTGAGTCACTTCGTATTTATAATGACGAGCAAGTAACCATTCGTGAATACCCATTAAGCCAAGTCCGAGTCGTCTGTTCTTCTTCCGAGTCTCTTCTACCTTTGGGTATGGTAGGTCTGCTCGTAAAGTGCCACAGACTAAAAACTTACTTGCTAAACCAACTGCAATTCTAAACTCTTCAACACTATTAAAATTGGCAATATTTAATGAGCCTAAATTACACACATCACTATCGTCTTCGGATGTGACCTCCGCACAAGCATTTCTGAGCGTTTCGTTACTATCTTTACCGAAGTTATACGAGTGACCAGGCTCTCCCGTTTTACACATTCGCCTAACAGATTGATACCAAATTGGAGGGATATTACCATTCTCAACTTTCTTCTTGAAGTTATCATCCCAGTTTATTGATATGTTTGTCATATCGAAAGGAGCGGGTGCATTGAAGTCATCTTCCTTTGCTTTCATTTGTTCGGGAGTCCAGTTTTTAGCATACATAAATTCGTGAATATCTTTATGTCTCCAGTTCAAAGACGCATACATCGCACTTCTACGACTGCCACCTTGAATAACATTACGCCCAACTTCATTGATGATGTTAGCAAGTGGAACTACACCACTACTCACACCACCCGAACGCTTCAATTTAGAGCCTCGTGGTCTTAATGCAGAATAATCAACACCAATACCACCTCCACTCATTAAAGCAACTGTGCAATTATTAACTAACTCTCCCCACCCCTCTCGGGTGTCGGTTGCTCTCATTAGGAAGCAATTATTGTAGAATTTTATATCACGACCACCATAATAAAGATACCTACCACCAGGAATGAATTTCATCTCCGAAATAAGCGTTTCTAAGGCACTTAAATCTTCAGATGACAGTAGAGGTGCTTCCAGTCCTTTACGGTCGCCACAGACATCATTTACCACCCTGTGAGACAATTCTTCCCAAGTCTCATCTTTATGTATCGCATATTTCTGTTTGAAGATGTTTTTAGCGAAACTTGTCTTAAACTCCATTAACACCTCCTGTTGAGCCAAAGCCACTACTTCCCCGCTTAGTCTCATTTAACTCGTGGACTAACTCCCATTCTATCGGTTGCCCATCAAACGCAACCATCTGAAACAATCGGTCTCCCCTATTTATATCGTGAAAGGCTACATTACCTCTATAATCACATACTGCCATTAACTCTCCCCTATAATCTTTATCGATAATACCAATATTGTTAGCCAATCTGAACGGTGTTTTACTAATACTACTTCGAGGTATTATCATAAACGCATTGTCTGGCTCACAAGCAATCCCCAAATCCAAAGTAACCATACCATTTACCACCTGGTAAGTGCATTGGCTCATTGGTATATCGAGTCCACAATCGCCCTTGTGTTGCTTCTTTCCCCATAACTCCCTCATATCTCCATTTAGGCACTTAATCTTTATCTTCATTACTTCTCCTTTTTATTGGATAATACCTTCAAGTGGGTATTATCTCACATTTTTATGTAATAAGGTTATCTTTATCAATTTGTCTTACCCACTCAATAAACATATCCCATTCACTTAATTTGTGGTGCTTTCTTTGTTTCACAATCGTCTTTAACTGTAAAAAGTTTGTAGTTATTCTTGCAGTTAGTTCAAAACCCATTGGAATATTGTAAATAAGTCGCTGAAACGAGTCGGTGGATTGTTCAACTAAATGAATATTCTTCAATCTTTGTAACTCATTTCGTGTATTCCCAGTCACATAATCATTACACTGAACATTTATGTGAAAATTTAATATCGAGTGCATCTTACTTTGACTGCTAACAATTTCAGCAAAGTGATAACGCATAAATTGTAACCACCAAGTCTGACTTGCTGTAATATCCACACCAACCCCGATACCTTTCAGAAAGCAGTCGTGTCCACTACCAGTAGGGGCAGAAGCTAACCTCCGCCCCCTTTTTAAGTCCACACTCACTTCTCCAACTGAATGAGGAAGTCCACTTGCACGAAGTGAGTCGTAATACCCCGAAATTTCTAAGTGGTCAAACTTCATCTGTCTTGCTCTATTAAGTATTGCTTGATGTAAACCACAAAGTCTAACATCTCCTGATAGGCATCTACCAAACTATCCCTACCATTGAACGGTTGTAGATGTGTCCCATATCTCTCAATACCGAGTTGCCTTCTATCTTCTAAATCTTTAATCACTTCAAAGGTAACATCGCCCTCGTTCTCTATCGGTGGGTCTTGCTCCACTACTGCGATACCTTGTGCCGACTCATATTTTGTCAAACACACCTTACAGTAATGTGGTCTCCCACTTCTCACATCACTTAGTGAAACATCCGCACCAATCCACGAACCGCAAACATCACAATGCACCTCAAACGACCCTTTTCTTGAACAATATACTGCTGACATACTTCCCCCTATCTCGCTATACCACGCATCAAAAACTCTTCCCTTTTTAGGGACTTTCTATCTCTAATAACTGCTCCACAACCACATCTGTATGTTTGGAATACACCAGTCTGTGTGTAGTATGGTCTGCTCATTGGTGTTAAATCACTACTGCCACAATTACTACATTTACCCTCTCTGTCATCGAGATATAGTGCCATATTCGGGTGTGACTTAATGAATGGTCTTAGTTTGAGATATAACTCTTCGAGCATCTCAATGTCACGACCACAATAAACATACATATCATTGAGTGCTTCGGAGTCTCCCGCTAAACACTTCTTCCACAAATCAAATCCCGTGTTAATCTTATTACCAAACCCTAATTCTTGACATAGGTAATCCAACTTATTACTACTGAACTTGAAGTTCTTACGAGCTTCTTTCAGCGTGTCAATCACTTGATATGGTGCAGAGGGTGGTAGGTTGTATTGAAGGAATTTAGTGTTAGCTTTCTTCTTGTCGAAGTCTACCAAATTGTGTGCAATAACTATATCCGCTTCATTTAATAGTGCATATAAATCACGCACCACTCTCTCATCATCTCGTTCAATCGCCTCACTCGGTGTCTGACTACTGCCAAGAATTGTGTCATCTCCGAGCCATTTTGCTCTCCAACAGATAATGTTCCAGTCTTTAATTATCTGTCCTATATGTATCATTTTGGGGTATAGATGCCAAGTGTAAACCTCCATTGGTGCAGTCTCAATATCAAAGAACAACACTTTTGCTCCCTCACTTACTCCCTCACTTGCTCCCTCACGCCTAACCGCTCTATCATACCGACCAACAGTAGCCTCTGTCAAACCCAACTCCTCAGCCACCTCATCTAAGCCTAACCTTGCCAACAGCTCAGACACCTGTCTCATCTTGTCAGTTACTATCATCTATCCTCCTTTTTTATGTTGAACATATCAAATAAGTCTTCATCTGCCTTGCAGAACTCACACTCCATACAAGCTAATCTGCCCTCGTCAAAACTCACAGGGCAGTATGGGTTTACGCACTTCATCGGTCACTCATAATCGATAACGCTATCAATTTGTGTTTTTGAAAAGGTTAAATATTGCATAAGCAACACCATTAAATCAGTGACTTCTTCTACTGTCTCCACTCTCCGTTCAATTACTATCGAGCCTAACCCCTCTTCCTCAATTCTTAGCTTCATAAACCCCTCACACAACGAAGAGAAAACCCGTACCTCTTAGTGTAGTAGTAATGGCTGACATCTGAATTACGGTAACTCAGTAAGCGATACCACGCATTCGTATCAGAATAGACCGTAGAAGACCAAAAACAGCTGCTGTAGCCGCCCACATAGTTGTAAGTACCATTACCACTACGATAACCGCCATATACTGGATTATCTAATAGTTGTTTCATTTTTTCTCCTTTAAACTGTCTCGATATTCCCTCATCTCTCCTGTTTGGCAGAATTTACAATACGCAATTACCTCCCCTACATCCTCATAATCCGGCTTGAGTGACTTGTAATATTCGAGCATTTCTTGGGTTTGGCAGAATTCGCAGTGCACAATCAACCACTTTACATCATTATAACTAGGCTTGAATGACTTGTAATATTCGAGCATTTCTTGGGTTTGGCAGAATTTGCAGTTTTCGATTAACAAACTCACATCCTCATAATCCGGCTTGAATGACTTGTAATATTCGAGCATTTCTTGGGTTTGGCAGAATTCGCAGTTTTCGATTAGCCACCACATTTCGCAAATACTACCCTCAAGTTTTTCAATCACCTCAATCGGGTCAAATTCACCGCTTTCCCCATAAGTATTAACGATATAATCGTAATATTCCTTGCAAGGTTTTTGCGTAATGTCACTTAGTTTTATTTTCACCTTAATCCTCCACTTCAAATTTATGCACTTCTGTTTGTCCTTTGAAACGATAAATATACTTAGTAATATCAAGATGATAGCTAAAATAACCTATCTTTTTGTGAAATTTTTTACTATGCCTAAGTGTAACCTCAATATCATTTTGTCCGATAAAGGTAAACATCTCGTCTTTTGTCATAGGGCGTGTTTTCTTTGGTTTTGTTGGTGTGCAATTGCCCCAGCCGAACCTATCGGTCATATATGGAGCACCCCTCCTCATATCAATACTCATTAAAAACGCTACATCATCGCCGCCGTCATCGTCCCACACATACATTTCGGTTTCAGGGTCAACCATTTGACTTTTCGTAAGGTCTATTGCCTCTTCGAACGAGATATGATTTGTGCCTATTAATGTAGAGCCATAAGTTCCTTTTGCGAGGTAATAAATGGTTTCTTCTTCGTGAATATTCCAATGCGTCTCTTCTATATAGGAGTGATTAGTACACCACTTTTTACCATTAGCATCAGCCCATTTCAGCAAGGCTTCTGCTTGTTCTTCCGTTCTACAATTTACGCCCACACCGTTTGTCAGTAATTCTTTTTTAAATTTCATCTTAATTCTCCTTAATTATTTTTAACACAACGAAGAGAAAACACTCTATTTGGGTATATCTTCGAGAAGTTTACAATGCAGATACTTCTTTCTAATCTGTTTAGTTTTCTCTGTTAATAGTGCCTTTTTGGGACACCAGTGCTTGTGAAACCATTTCGTTGGCTCTACTTTATTGATAAAGATATTGAATTTCTGGAACAACCATTTCTGGTTTATGCTAAATTCTCTGTGATTGTTATAAAGGTTAAAGCCACCCTTCACATCTACAAAGTATGTGAAGTCATCAACTCCACCCCTTAGCCCTATATCTTCCGTTGTTTTTACTTTAAAATCTGCTGTGTAAAAGTGCTTCCGTAACAAATGTTTCCCGTTGTGGGCAACCTTGTCTGACAAAACAAAGGAGTCGGGGTGGTGCGTGAAGCTATGCACCAACCCAACTGATTTTGCTTCGACAAGCCACAAGTAGAACTCATATTCCTCATTGCTATCAAACTTGTGTCCATCGCATTCTATCTTCATATTAGAACGGGATGTTGTCCGTTTTAGGCTTATAATCATTTAATGTTGCGTAGTGAGTGTTGCCTTTGTCGTTAGCTTGTCGGCTCTTCAAGATGTCGATATTAACATAACCTCTATCGTTTGTGTTTTCATCTAACCAAACCGCAAAACTCTCACTCTTAATTGATGCCTTTAAGATAGTGAAGCTACTTCCGTCATTTCTGTTGATAGTCTTCTCTGTGAACCAAATCCCGTTTACATACTTCTTTTCAGCCATTATTACCTCCTTGTTTGTATCTACCAATTGCTGAAATTAGTAGAGTAGTTGTCAAATCTCAGAAGCAGGTGTCCAGTTCTGCCATACCTATTTTTTGCGATAATAAACTTAACCATTCCGTGTGTGTTCTCATTATCCTCTATCTGAATACCATAATATTCAGGGCGGTATAAGAAGAATACTGCGGTTGCGTCTTGCTCAAAGCTACCAGTCTCTCGCAAGTCTGACAACATTGGAATTTTCTCGGGTCTCATCTCTACACCTCTATTTAACTGCACCAAAACTAACATCGGTGCTTGAATTTCCTTTGAGAGCATTTTAATTTTACGACTTACCATTGTCAATTCATTATTTCGGTTATATTTAGTGTCGTCTGAGCCAATAAGATTAGCGTGGTCAATTACCACTAAATCTACCTTTTTGTCTTTATGAAGTCTCTTTGTCTCCGACAATATAGCATCAATCGTGTATGAATTATCATCAACGAGATATTCAGCACCTGCATTATCTAACGCATTATAGAGTTTGTCTTGCCTATCCGCCTGCCCTACTGTGCTTTCGTGCTTAAATTCGTTATCTGATACATTCTGTGAAATACATACAAGTTTATGATTGATTTGAGTCTTTGTCGTTTCAAGGGTAAAATAAATAACCCTCTTGCCTTGCATCGCCACATTGTATGCCATTTTAACTGCGAGAGATGTTTTACCCATTCCAGGTCTGCTACCGAGAAAATAAACCTCCCCACCTTGTAGCTTAATAAGTCCGTCAACATCTTCAAACCCCGTGTTAGTGCCTACTTCACGCTGTCCGTCTCCTATTTCGGACAAGTGTTCAATGTCTTTCATAATAACCTCACGCATATCAAGAGACTTTTCACGAGATGACATATTCCGCACTTCGTCATATTCTGCCACAATCTCGTTCAATTCGTCAGTATTCTTGCCTTGATTAACCGCACTGGTTATCCTCTTTCCCATTTCTTCAATCATTCGTGTTTTGTGGCACTTCAAGATAATGTTGATATGGCTATCAATGTTGCCACCAGAGAAGTTCACATCATCGATATTGTTGAGGCTGATATGAAGTCCTTTGTCTTTGTTCCCATTCTCACGCATTTTGTCGAGTATTGTTATCTGGTCTATGTCTTTGCTATCCATATAAAGTTCAATGATAGCTTGATAGACTCCTTTGTGTAGTTTGCTGTGAAAAAAATCAGCATTACCGAGAGCGTGATACACATCTGCTATTTTATCGGGGTTATTTATAATTCCCGACAACACACTCGCTTCGGCATTCAAGTCAAATTTCATATTAACCTCTCATATTTCTTTTGTGGTTGTCCACCTACTTCGGTTGATATTATCTCATCATTCCAACTTTCTTGATTGAGATAAGTCTCGAAATTCTTACGATATTGTTTACTGGGCTGACTTTGCTTGTATTGTGGGATATGTTTCATAATAGCGTCTTGTGTCTCAATAGACAACTTATTCCACTTATTTCGTAAACGCTCATTTGAGCCAACCTTTTTGTCATATAGACTCCAAACACTCTCGAACGGAGTTTTGCCCTCTGTGGGTATTTTTGATGCCTTCTCGACAACTTTCTTCCCCACGAGAGCCTGTGACATTGGAAACCTTTTTTTCTGTTCGTTTATTTGGCGAATTATCTGCTTATGAGCATTGTTATTATCGTTGAGTGGGAAATTCTTTTGGTGGACTAAGAAATCCTTTATCCAAAGCCACTCATCTTTCACAACAACATCTTTCTTGAAGCTACTGGATTGAAGTATCTCGCCTACCTCTTCTTCGGATAGCTTCGTAAAATAGCAAATATTTTCCGTATCAACCTCGTAGAAACCTGCATTATTGCAGGCTTCCGTGAGGTAAATAAACAACAACTTGTGGGTCGGTGGTAAATTCCTAAACCACTTCTTGACCCACTTTTCTGTTTGGGTAAGTCTAACCATTACCTTTTTCGTGCCACTTCTCTTGCAAGTGGGCGAGATAATCGCAGAGTGAGTTATAATCTGCGTCTGCAAATTTGGTGGTTTTTAGGTGCTTCTCCATACTCCTATCCCTATGAACACCCTTTATGCTCAACAGGTCGTGTCCTTTCTTAATTTTCTCAATGATGTTTTGCGTTCCCACATCTTTCTTGACCTCTTTCTTCTTTGCTGTCTTCCCACTCGCTAAATTTGCATCATCGTCAAGTGATTGTAATCCAAAGAGTGATTGTAGTGCATATCTTCGGAAGTATGTTATTGCTGACCCCATTTTCTGGGGGTCTGGAACATCGACAAGGGGGCAAATATCAATAATACTTTCCCCACTATCAACATCTGTAAGAATTGTCTTAATTGCAGGTCTGCCACCTATGTTTGAAAGTGGCTGTAAAATTACCATTCGGTGCTTCGATAAGACTGGTTTAATCGTTTCCAGTAAAGCATTTATATCGAAATACTTGCTCTTGAAAAAGGGGTTTGTTGCCCCTTTCTTTACCCCTACAATCTCATCTTGTAGTGCCAATAACTTCTCGTGAGTACTACCCTTAACTTCTTTCTTTTCCATCGTTTAAGTCCTCCTTGACTTGTTTTAATTCTCTTTGTGCGTAGATTAGTCCACGCAAATAGTGTGTCGCCTTTGCCTTTTCGTTTTGAACCTTAATGCTGTATAGGAATGCGGTCGCCCCCACTCCTATAATTAACCCAACAATGAACCAAATAACATTCATACGCCCACCTAATAGACTGACTTAACCAAGTCATTCTTTTTATATTGCGTGTCTTCTGCGTCTTCGACACACATCCCACAAATACCTTGCTCATCGCAATCATCGGCAAGCGAGCCACAACTCTCACATCTTTCAAACGAGTCCCCCATAAAGTCCTCGACACATTCGCCACATAAAGTGTCCCCATTCCACTCCTGTGCGTCTTGACAGAAGTGTCCACACACATCACACACATTTACCCAGTCCGCAAGGTAGTCCTCTATGTCGTTGTCGTGGGATAAATTCATAACCATTTGAATTACTTTGTATGGCGTTTTCGTGAGCAACATTTGACTAACATTTTTTTCCAATATTGTTTTCATTTTACTCTCCTAAAATACTATTTTTGTGTAATTTTGTAGGTCAATCTGTAATTCTTCATAATTCCCCCAAAACTTCGATTAATTCTATCACTTTCGCCCATTTACTAAACCCTGCATCAAGTTTTAATCTGCGTTTTTCGGTTATAATCTTGAAGTCGTGCAATTTTAAAAATTGTGCCTTTGCTTCTATCTCTAAGTCGTCAAGAACATTACAGATAGCCCCACGCATTGTCGGTTGAAATGCGTAGTTTTCCCAAGTCCTGTTTATGTAATTTGCTTTCCGTGTTGTCAACAAAACACCGTCAAGGAACAATTCGGTTGTGTGTGAAAAGCCCCTGCGTGTATCTTTCCGTGTATTCTCGAACCTATAAACTTTACCGCCCTTAATTATTGCTCTATCCATATATATCCCCCTAAGATACTTTTATATGATATTACTATTACTATTACTTGGGGGGCTAAATAGCCCCTAATTAGCCCCTAAATTCTCCTATTAAAACCACACTTTAATGATTGTTATAGTTAAATGCCCTCGTAAGGGACTTAAATTATCCTATTATATCATCTTAAGTGTGGTTGTCGCCCATTATATCCACTCTAACGCATTCAATTTTCGGTTTTATCCTATTGAATTACAATTGCCCATTTACGATAGTTCAAGCTATCTAACCGTTCACTTGGTCGAGCCATTATCACTTCTATTGCTTTCTAAATATCTGATTACTAATTTGGAACAGTGTGTTTATTTGTCAATATTTATTTTCATTTATTTTCAAAATCCTGTCAACACGCATTGACACTGCGTCTTGCGGTTGACTTTTTCTGCGGAACATAATTGTGATTATCCTATTATTGCGAATAATCGCCCAAATTTGCTCCCCATTTGACGAATTAGTCCACGCTTGACCCTGAAAGTCAATCTCGCCACAAAAGACTCCACAATCGCAATCGGTAGCCCTTGCAATTCCAGATAAGTCCTTGACTAATCGTGAAGCATTGTCAATGGATAATCCTGCCTGCTCTATCAATCGTGTAGCTAACCTGTTTTTGTAATGTTGCATAATTCCTCCTTTCAAAGTCAAGTCAAGCAAAACAACGTAGCCTATCTTGTCAAGATAAATATAAACTTTCTTTCCTGCCCTATCCTAAGTTCCTATCCTATATGAAGTTATCCTATCCTATCCTATCCTAAGTTCCTACATAGGGTGTTGAATGTTGATGGAATATTTATTGTTGATATTGGGTCAATGATAAACAAACTATTTAATAAACAAACTATTTAATAAACAAACTATTTAATAAAATATTTATTTTTGATTATTTTAAAAAATAACTTGACATCAAAAACTATCAGTTTATATTTGACCTTGCAATTTGGTTTTTTAGCTGAATTGACAAAAAGAAGGCGGTATTAAAATGAAAGTATCTAAAATTATTCAGGAAACAAAGACAAAGGGCGGTGTTTCATTATTCAAGGTAAAGAGGGGCAAGCTGGAAAGGCTAGAAGTTCAAACTGGTTACATTGTAAGCGTGTTTAGCTATTTTAAAGGCTCTAATATCGATGAATTTACGCACTTTTTAGAGTTCGTAAAAAATAGCAGCGAGTATGGTTTATTTGGGACTTACAAGGAAAATAACAATTACTATGTGGACGGCAATATACACACAATGAGCATTGAACACGCCTTGCAATTGGGAAGGATTTACAACCAGTCAAGTATTTATGACGTTGTAAACGACAGATGTCTTTTTATCCAATCCGCAAAAAAAATAATTATAACAGAACTGCAAAACAAAGTTTTTGCTCAAACCGAAAATGGTGAAAGCTATCTAATTGTCGACAAAATAGCACTCCTTGCAATTCTAAAAAAGACAAAGGGTCTAACTAATGATGAAGTTGACAGTGAAATAACGCGTGTTATGATTGAGAACAATTTTTATTATTAGTGTCGAAATTAGTGTCGAAATTAGTGTCAAGTGTCGTTCAGCTTGACGCTTTTTTTGTGTTTGTGTGTTTGTTTGTTTGTGTGTGTTTGTCTTGCAGTTAACCTACCGACAGGGCGTCAAAACACATCACACAGTCCAAGACTATTTATTTATGACCCCAAACACATTTTGAATTTTATATGCTCTTAAAATCGATGTATGGCATTTGAGATTGAGTCTCAATTGCACCCCCCTTTGAGTTAGAATGGTATCTGCGGTGCTTTTAGCACCATAAATTTTCAACTCAAAAACACGGTATAAGTTGGTATAAGATTGCGAGTGTGCTTTAATTTGGTTTGGTGATTGTGTTGATTTTATGGGTGTTCTGTTTTATATCATACTAAATTGGTATGGTATGGGGTTAAGTTGTTTGTTTGGGTGGACTTAGTTAGAGTGTATCGATTAATATTTAGGGGCTACCCAGGGGCTAATTAGGGGCTGATAAGGGTCACAGGTAATAGTAGTAGTATTAAGTTAGTATAGGGGTTTACAACTAAAGTATTAACTATAACTTAGTAGATAGTATTCATTACTAACAATCTTTTATAAAAATAAAAGGGTAGTCGCATTTTTTTCAAACTGAAAATAGTGGTTCTGGAATATGTTAGTAAGATTTTTTGAGTGATATGTAGAGGTAGAAGATGCTTTGGGGGTGTTGATGAGTACAAAGCCGACAGCGGTAGAGTATGAGAAAAGATTAGGAGTGGTGTTTGAGATGCTTGTTCGTGGTTCAATGCGTTCAGAGGTACTCAAATATACTGCCGAGCATTTCGATATGAGACGAAGTGCTACTGACTATATGATACACCAAGCCTATTTAAGATTTGAGGAAGAGGCTAATGAGAAGCGTTCACTTGAGTATGGTCGTGCTGTGGGTAGATTGAATAAGTTATTCAAGATGGCTATAGATGCGGGACAGGTGCATAACGCTTTGAATGTGCAAAAAGAACTCAATAAACTATTACGATTAGAACAAACAAGTGAAGAAAGTCAAGTTGCGGATATAGAGTTTTTATAGATGAAAATTAAAGGTTGCTTGCCACATCAGATAGAATTTGCGATGGCTACTGACGAGAGATATACTGCGTTGGTGGGTGGGTTTCGTTCGGGTAAGACAAGGGCGATGCTTTATCGATATATCTATTTGTCTTGGTTACGCAAGGGTGCTGTGAAGTTGTTGGTGGTTGCACCGACCTATAGAACATTGCGAGATGTGGACATACCTTTATTTTTAGAATATTTTGATGAGAAGGGAATACCTTACACATATAATAAAACTGATTATGTGATAACTGTTCATTCGGTTGTTATGGGGTCTATTATCTTTAGGTCTGGTGATAAGCCAGAGCGTATCATTGGTTTTGAGGTTAGTGACTTCATTATAGATGAGTTTGATACTGTCCGTTCTGGTATTCAGAAGGATTTGTGGACTAAGTGTATTGCTCGTGTGAGTGCTGTTCAGGGTGCTACTTGTAGTATTGTGACGACACCAGAGGGGTTCAAGGAGACACACACTATGTTTGTTGAGAGGGGCATTGGTAAGCTAATCCGTGCAAAGACAACAGATAACCACTATCTACCAGAGGACTATATCGCTTCGCTGTATGACCAGTATGATGAGAAGCTGGTTGACCAATACATTCACGGTGAGTTTGTTAATCTCAATAATATGAGTGCTTACTATGGTTTTGATAGAAGATATAATGTGGTTGATAGTTATGTGCCTATCACTAACGAGGTTCACATCGGGATTGACTTTAATGTCAACCCTTTCTGTGCGACTGTGGGTGAGTTTGATGGCAAGGGTAGCTTTGTGGTGTTTAAGGAATACTACCTGGAGAATGCTAATACCCAGAAGTTTTGTGATATGGTTTATGATGACTTCCCGACCAAGAAGAAGATTGCATACCCCGATTTAAGTGGGGTAAAGCGACAAACAAGTGCAGCACTTGGTGTGACAGACCTTGTAATATTAAAGAAAAATGGATTTGAGGTAAAGGGTAATAGACGGTCTCAAGTCAGAGATAGATTGAATGCTACTAATAACGCACTAAGTAAGGGGTTGGTTTTAATAACTGCTGACTGCAAGAAGTTGGTGAGGGATTTAGAGCAGGTGGTTTTGGTAGATAATAAAATAGATGAAACAAACAAAGAGTTGACGCATATCTCTGATGCACTAAGTTACTGCATTGAGAGACTGCACGACATTAGACTAAAGAGGTAGTATGATTGAGAGAGGAAAAGCAATAGCGAAGTGGGAAGATGATATTGACAGAAGGTTGTCACTCAAGGAGAATATTGCGTTCTACAATGACACCGAGGATTACATCATTTCCAAGAGTTTGGAGAAGCATTACCCAGGAACACATAATTCACTAAAGAGGTACTTAACAACTTATCCACTTACGAGACGCATTATTGACGATGTTTCTCTTGCTTTCAAGGAAGGTCTCAATGTTAGTGTTGAGAGTAGTGGGTTAAATAACCTACTTACTGATATTTTAGAAAAGGCTGAACTTAACGGTGTGTTAGATAAGGTTGACCACCTATCAAACTTACTCTATAAGGTTGGTATCGCACCTGTGTATCGTGACGGTAAGGTGGAGTTGGACATTATTACTCCCGACAACTGTTTCGTTGAGCAAAGGTCAGATGACCCTACTAAAATTACAAAACTTTATGTTCAGACTGGTATTGTTGAGGATAGCCCAGGTAAGGTTGAGACTATCCGTCAATACACGGTGTATGACGACACTTATCGGTGGACTGCTGAGGTAGATAGCGAAGATGGGTCTATTATTGGTAATGGTGATTTGGTTGAACACGGAATGGGTAGGATACCCGTTGTTTGGTTCGACACAGACAAAGCTATTGACTCATTTTGGGTTAATCGTTCTAACTCAATTGTGAAGGCGAATAAAGTAATTGATACAGAGTTGACTAACTTTAGAATGTTACTCGCATATCAAGCCTTTTCGGTGTTTATTACGAGTGGCTTGGATGAAGAGGTTGCGTTTACATTGTCACCAGACACATATATCAATCTACCATACAATGTTACACAAGATAATCAGCCAAAGGCGGAGTTTATTACTCCAGATGCAAGATTGGATGAGTATTGGCGTGTTATCAATGATATGATTGTAGATGCGGCACAGTCGATGGGCTTGAGCGTTGTGTCTTACAAAAGAGACGCTTCAACCTTTAATAGTGGGTATCAACTTAAATTAAGTAAGCAAGATGTGATTGATAGAGCCAAAAGAAACAGAGTTCTCTATACTCGCAGTATCCACGAACTACTAACTCTTATAGTAAAGACACATAATCTATATGAAAGCAATGTGTTTGCTGATAATATAGAATTTGTGGTTGATTTCCCAGAGTTTGTGATTGATGCGAACCCACGAGAGACAGCTGATGTGGATGGTATGAAGTTGGGTATGGGTTTAACGAGCAGGGTATTATTGCTTATGCGAGATAATCCCGACTTAACACGAGACCAAGCAATTGAAGCAATTAAGCAAATAGATATAGATAATAGTTTATTCCCTGTTTATTCTGACGAGAGTAGCAAGGATAAAAATAAAAACAAAGACGAGACAAAACTCGAAGACCTTTAGGAGGGTTAAATGGATTTGAAAGCATTATTTACAAAGTATGGCGTGGATAACGCAGAACTGCTTGCTGATGTTGAACAGGCTGCGGGCAAGGAACAAGGAATACCAAGTGGTCGCTTCAAAGTTGTAGTTGGTGAACGTAATGAAGCACGAACTAAACTGGCGGAACAAGAGGTTATGATTGAAGGACTTAATAAGACAATCACTGCATTTGACGGTGAGCGT
>Ga0209249_1002078_pt1 | contig 17199 bp, 12 predicted proteins | sample SaaInlV_200m_DNA_4_FD_184653 | JGI IMG/M metagenome (GOLD analysis project Ga0209249, IMG submission 184653) | Marine microbial communities from expanding oxygen minimum zones in the Saanich Inlet - SI037_S3LV_200m_DNA (SPAdes) (version 2) | ecosystem: Environmental > Aquatic > Marine >...
CATCGGCAAATCCGGAATCTGAATTGTCGATGACGCTTCTATGAGCTGACGGCCTTTTAATGCTTCGCTGCTGCGAAAATCATCTGGTGTGTAACCGGCACGATAATAAGTAAGGGCTACTTTTTTACCTTCCAGTACAAGATGCCCTTCACGTAGACTGCCGTTCTCATATATTTCAGTTAATGTTTTACGCACTGTCTGAATTTTATACTTTTCCCACAATAGCTGTTCCAGACCAAGTTGATCAAAACGGTTAGTCTCGTTTGGTTGAGAAACCAGCAGCATAACCGCGTCAGTTGAGCCATAATCCTGTACTGCTTTTGCAAAAGCATCAACTACAGGCACCAGCGGATTATTTGAAACAATTTGCTCCAGCATATTATGCTCATTTAAATTCTGGTGCAAACGTGCAAGTTGAGTTATTAAAAACGGGAAACTGGCTGAGACTGTATTAAGTTCAACCTGACGTAGTGCAGAAGCGGGACTAAGCCCGACGGATGATGAAGAGTGCTGTGCGCTATTGTTAACTTTATCCTTGAGCAAAAAGAAATCATTACGCTGCACAAGCAATTGTTTACTCTGTGTAACTTCCTGACCTCTTAAGTCCAGTAACATTTTTAAGAAAGGATCGGTTTTGGAAATTGGACTCAGATGTTGCTCTAAAAATGACCAATCCTGAGAAACACGAATCATCAACTCACTAAAATCTGAAGTTAATTCAGTCATTTCAAGTAAACTATCTGCTGAAATAGCGTATGGACTCAGTGAAAACGGTGCATGAGTTAGCTGCCCGTCAGGTAAATATTTAAGCATTCCATAGAGTTTTGCCTTCTCAATCGCATTTTCAATTGTCACTTTTTGAACTTGTGTTTGCATCCTATTTTCGGTTATTTTAGATGGTTAGAGGCGACGTGGCCGAGTGGTTAGGCAGAGGTCTGCAAAACCTTGTACAGCGGTTCAAATCCGCTCGTCGCCTCCAGTTCCAATTTTTTCCCTGCCTGGGTGGCGGAACTGGTAGACGCAAGGGACTTAAAATCCCTCGGTGGTAACACCGTGCCGGTTCGAGTCCGGCCCTAGGCACCATTAATATACTGCTTGAAGCTTAAAAACCGTTTACTTTTCAGTTGATGGTTTTTAGGCCTTCAAATAAATATCTCCGACCTTAAGTTTTATCAGTCTTTTCAAAAGTCTCAAGTCCTTCACGTACCTAAATTCGTAATCTAGAAATTAAAATATTCAGCGGATATTTTGGCTCAGTATGAAATTCAGCTTTCTTACTAATTCAACATTAATGATGAAGCTGTAAAAAGTCTTATAAATGTGGCATTGCTTACAAAGCGAGAAAAATGATTTATACCAAGCACTGATATTATTAAGATTTCTCTCTTCGTTCGAGATGACAAATAATTAGTTTAGGAGTTTTTACTAAGCCATCATTAATTATCAACTGATGATTATTTAGCAAGTAAAAAATGTGGTTATTCTAGGAATGTGAATTTATCTCAACTTTTGGGGATCAGTATTATTTTTGGTGCACTTGATAAACCTTCATTAAGATCCGAGAAAGCAGAAGAACCATCACTAAGCGATCTTTCCTCAATCCATGACAGATCTCCTAACGCACCGCTGTGCAAGGCTTGTAAAGCAGCTTCCAAGTCAGTATGGGTGTAGGTGTAAGTACCGATTACCGTGATTTCCGCGAGAGTAATTTTACGGAAATCACAATCACCTGCACTCTGTTGTAATCCTATGTGCATCAGCACGCCACCTGGCCGTACAGCACGAATGGCCATTCTGCGAGTAGTTTCCATTCCCACTGCATCAATCACCAATTCAAAACTATCATCCAGGTTTTGGGGTTCATTTTGCGGATCAAAGACCTCACAACAAGCAGTCTTCAAAACAGTTTCTCGACGCAATGGATTGGTGTCACAGAGCAGGATTTCTTTGCAGCCATGAGCACGTAAAATCAACGCAGCCAGCAAACCGACTGAGCCACCTCCAATGACAAGCGCTCTTCCCTCGGAAACGGGACGATGAAGCGCTTGTTCCGCAAGATAAAGAGCGTGAAGCGAGGTTGCTGCTGGTTCTGTGAGAGCAGCATGGACAGGATTCATTCCGTCCGGGAGCAGAAGTAGATTTTTCTCAGGAATTGTAATGAATTCGGCAAATGCACCTGGATAATTCATCCCGATAAGTTTACGATCAGCACAAAGGTTACTGCGTCCTGATCGGCAATCAAGGCAATTTTCGCAACAAATAAGCGGATTCAGTACCACACGCTGGCCCAAGTATTTCCCAGAAAGGACTACGCCAGCAGCTTCATGTCCAAGAATAAGCGGAGGAATTCTTCTGGCATCTTCACCGTGATAGGCATGCATGTCTGAACCACAAATCCCAACTGCTTCAATGCGTATTTTTGCTTCACCTGCTGCAGGTTCCGGTGTGAGTTCTTCACGGTAAGTGACCTCGTTTAGCCCGGTATACACAAGTGCTTTCATGATAATCCTTTCATTTTGCGGTAAAACCGCCATCCACAAAAATAGTCTGACCTGTGATGTAATCTGAAGCAGAGGAGGCAAGAAAAACTGTTATTCCTTCCAGATCACGAAGTTCACCGTTGCGCCCGATTGCTGTTTGCGTTGCATTATGCTCAACAAGTTGATGGTCTTCGTAAACAGGTGAGGTCATTTCTGTAGGAAAAAATCCGGGAGCAATCGCGTTACAACAAATACCATCCTTGGACCATGCTTCAGCCATGGCCCGTGTCATTTGATCAACACCACCTTTGGACGCTCCATAAGCAAGCCCGTTCTTAAAGGCTCTTTTAGATTGTAGAGAACTAATGTTGATAATTTTCCCCCAGCCTTTTTTGCGCATTTGCGGTACTAAAGACTGTGCCAGAAAAAAAGGTGTTTTGAGATTGATTGACAGTGTTTGCTCCCAACTATCCGGAGTAATTTCTTCAGCAGATTCACGTAGATTTACACCTGCTGCATTAACCAGGATATCTACTGAACCGAACAGTTTTTGCGCTTTTTCAACAAGTTTGGGAATGCTAGCTGTCTTGGACAAATCTGCAGTCAGAAAAGCACTAGAACCTTTGAACTCGCTGATCGTTTGCACAGTTTGCATCAACATATTTTCACGTCGTGCAGTAAGCACCACAGACGCACCTGCTTTGGCCAGAGATAGCGCCATCTGTCTGCCGATGCCTGAACCTCCTCCTGTAACAAGAGCCACCTTAGTGGATAAACTGAACAGACTTTCCGAGGGCAGACTTGCGTTCATTATTTTAAGAAGTTTGAAAAGATTCAGCAGGAAAGTATTTCCGGAGACGGGCGTCACCGGTACGTGCGTGAGCTTCCATTCCTTCGAGACGTGAGATGCGCGCAGTAACTGCCGCAACTTCACGATTCGCTTCACGGCTCATACGCTGATAGGTGACAGTTTTAATAAATTTACCAACAGAAAGCCCACCGGTATAACGCGCCGCGCCCTTGGTGGGCAGGATATGGTTTGTACCGGAACACTTATCACCAAAAGCCACAGTCGTTTCTTCGCCGAGGAAGAGTGAGCCGTAATTACGCAGACGTTTCAGCCACCAGTCATGATCCTCTGCTTGAACTTCCAGATGCTCAGCGGAATAGTTGTCACTCTGCTGTGCGGCTTCTTCCCGATTTTCACAAAGGACAATTTCACCATAATCACGCCAAGCGGATTCTGCTGCTTGCGACTGAATTTCCGGAAGATCGGCAATCAGTTCCGGCATCCTTTTAGTTACCTGTTCTGCCAGTTCTCGGCTGGTAGTAATCAACCATGCTGGTGAATCTGGTCCGTGCTCTGCCTGCCCGACAAGGTCTGTAGCAACTATTTCCGGATCAGCGTTTTTGTCAGCGATTATTGCAATTTCAGTCGGTCCGGCAAAAAGATCAATTCCCACACGTCCGTAAAGAATACGTTTGGCTTCAGCGACAAAACGGTTTCCGGGACCAACAAGGATGTCCGCGGGATTCCCCGTAAAGAGTCCGAAAGCCATTGCTGCGACACCCTGAACACCACCTACCGCAAGGATTGTATCCGCGCCACACAAATCAAGGGTGTAGAGAATCGCATAATTCACACCCTCATTTTTTTTAGGCGGAGCACAAGCTACAATATTCTTAACTCCAGCGACTTTGGCAGTAGTAACACTCATGATCGCTGACGCAACATGCGCATAGCGTCCTCCAGGCACATAACAACCTGCTGTTTCTACCGGAATTAAGCGTTGACCACAAAACAATTCCGGAGCAATTTCTGACTCGAACTCCGTCATACTCTCACGTTGATGCTCCGCGAAAGTACGCACCCGGTCGTAAGCAAAACGAATATCGTCTTTAAGTTTTTGCGAAAGTTTGAGTGATGCTGCAGTAATTTCTTCGGAAGTTACAACTGTGTTACCTTTGTATTCGTCAAGTTCTGCAGAATATTCACGAACCTTGTCTTCACCGCCGACTTCAATTTCAGCTAGCATTTCCGAAACTATACGGCGGGTATCATCTTCACCAGTTTTTGGAGTGTTTTCTGCTTTTTTAAGGAATTCAATTGTCATGATGCAAGGTGTGTTTTATGGACTTTTAGTTTATTGCTTTACTCTAGGCTCTTTTATTTCATCTTTATATATCTTGAGTTCAGCCAGGAATACAGCTTAAATTCAAAACGCGGATTCAACCGAAAAGCTGGAACTTAATTCCTACCAATAGCTCATTGCATCTCTGAATAGTCCCTTTAATTCGTCACGGGAAATCGGCATAGGTCCGTTGTCAATGAGACGCTTTTGGATGTATGAACCGTCAGTGAGTGCGTCGAGATCGTCCATAGAATAACCTACTCCGGATAGACCGTTTGGAATTCCGGTTTCACGCATCATTCCGAGAATTTGATCTGCAAGGATGTCTCCACCGTCTTCCACTTTCGTATCAGTGAGATCTGCACCCATGGCGGCAGCAGCTTGCCAGTGTCTCTCTGCACAGGCTGGCCCGGTTTTACGGAACACAGCCGGCGAGTTGACGATTACAGAAATTCCGTGTGGTACCATATTGTGATCCGTCGGCCAACCTTCAGGGGCATAATCTTTAACAAGTCCAGCAACTGCGTAGGACATACCGTGAGGCAGGTGACAACCTGCATTTCCAAAACCGATTCCGGCCAGCATTCCGGCAAACATTAATGCATCATAGTTTTCTTCAACTGGATCATTTACTGCCTGTACGATGTGGTTACCAACTAGCTTAATGGCTTCCAGACAGGCAATATCGCTATATGGATTTGCACCTTGATTTAGTGGACGTAACTGGGAAGATTCTGGAGCAGGCCTGTGTGTATACGGCCTTGCAGTGATGGACTCACAGGCGTGACTGAAAACATCAAATCCATTTGCGGCACGTACGAGAGGCGGCAAAGAGGACAAGACGCTGGGGTCAAGCACACCAAGATTCGCACGAATCCTCGGACTTACAATTCCGGTTTTAGCTTCCATTTCCAACAGGTCGAAAATCGCAATTCCGGTGCATTCACTGGCAGTGCCGAATGTAGTGGGACAGGCGATGTGCGGTTTTAGTTCGCCAGGAACCGGAAACGCTTTACCTATTGGTGCATTTACATAATCCAGAAAATCCGCTGGAAAGCATGAATAAAGATTAGCGGCTTTACAGGTGTCGATGACTGAGCCGCCACCAACTGAAACAAAACCATCAAACTTTCCGTCTGTGGCGAATTTCGCACCTTGTTTGAACGATACATCAGTAGGTTCAACTGCAACCTGATCATAAACCACAGCATCCATACCTCGTGATTTTAGAGATTCTACAACTTTGGCAACATGCTCCATTTGGGCAACGCGTGGATCTGTGTAAACGGCAACCCGCGTCATTCCAAGTGCTTTTGCATCATCACCTACTTCCTGAAGGGAGCCTCTACCGAATTTAATTTTAGGTGCCTCTACAGCAAAAATACTGTCACCACCAGTTTTGTGCGTGAAGTAACTTGAGAAACTCATAATTTCCTTTTAAATATTTTATTTTAAGATGAAGTTATTTTCCGTAAATATATTCCGGTAACCAGAGCACTATTTGAGGAAACAGGATGATAAGTATTAGACCAAAGACTTGAATAACCATGAACTGCATCATTCCACCATATATATCTTTGAGATCCCATTCCGGGACAACTCCTTTTAAAAAATAAGCAGAAAGTGCAACAGGAGGGGAAAGCCATGCGGTTTGCAGATTGACGGCAACAAGAATTCCAAACCAAGTAAGATTAAAGCCTAACTTTTCGACGAGAGGAAGAATAATAGGAAGAATGATCATTACAATCGGCACCCATTCCAAAGGCCAACCCAAAATAAAAATCATTAACATAATCACAGCCAGCATAAACATGGGAGGCATATCCAGTCCAATCAAATAGTCTGTAATTACCATTGGTGTTCCAAGCCGAGAAAAAACAGCGCCAAAAAAATTTGATGCAGCCACAAGAAAAAGGATCAATGTTGTGATTTCCAAAGTTTTGATAAGTGCATCAAACAGTCCACTCAAAGTTAATTTGCGGTATGCCAGTGCAAGTAAAATCCCACCAAACGCACCCATTCCAGCACCTTCTGTAGGCGTTGCAAAGCCAAACAGAATACTACCTAAAGCAGAAAAAACTAATGCCGCAGGTGGTACAAGTCCAAGAAAGAACTCCCTCATTACATGTGACATTGATTGGGCTCTTTCTTCTGGTGGAAGAACAGGTCCAAGTTCGTGATTTAGATAACAACGTAAAATTGCATAGCCTGTGTAAAGAGATGCTAGTAAAATTCCAGGTACGATTGCAGCCGCAAAGAGATCTGTGACAGGAACCTCCAAGATAGGTCCCATTACTACCAACATGATACTGGGTGGAATCAGGATACCCAGTGTACCACCTGCTGTGATCGTTCCTGCAGCTAACTTGACATCATAATTTGAGCGGTTCATTGTCTTAGCGGCCATAATCCCTAAGATCGTTACTGATGCACCGACAATTCCAGTTGCTGCTGCAAAAATTGTCGAGACAAACAAGACTGCGATAAATAATGATCCCCTTACCCTGGAGAGCATTAGTTGTACTGCACTAAACAACCTTTCCATTAACCCCGCTTTTTCCATGAGAATCCCCATGAAAATGAAGAGTGGAACGGCGGCTAGAGTTTGTTCCAGCATTACCGATGAGAATTGGAATGTCATTAGATAGAAAACCAGACTTCCAAAGCCTAAGAATCCAAATACAGCACCAAGAAAAATTAGCGTAAAAGAGATAGGGAAGCCGATAAAGATGGCAAAAAGCATGACTCCAATCATGATCATGCCTAATATTTCATTGGTCATGGCCATCTTCCTTTCGTTGCAGCAAAGTAACTTTTCAGTAGTTCCGAAATACCTTGAATTAAAAGAAATAGAACTCCCACAGGAAGGCAAGTTTTGATAGGTGCCATCAGCGGCATCCACGCAGTGTCCATCCCGCGTTCACCACGAATCCACGAAAGATAAGCAAAATCAGTAGACATCCAGAGAAAAACGAAAAGTCCAGGAAAATAGAAAAATACATACAGGAAAAGATCTACCTTACCTTGTGTCTTAACAGACCATGTACGATAGATAAAATCTGCTCGGATGTGTACACCTTTGGAAAGGGCATATCCAGCTCCAAGCATAAAGAGTGCACCAGCAAGCATCCGGCTGATGTCATAGGCCCACATAGTTGGCGCAATGAAGGCATAACGGGCAACAACTTCAAAGACCATCGCCCCAAAAAGAGGTATGGTTAGCCAGCACACAATGCGGCCGATCCAAAGGCTGAAACGATCAATTTTGCTAATGATTATTCCCATCCAAACAGGCATGTCTTCAGGAAGCTTTCCTGTTGGATCACCACGTCTTTCAGCTATTAACTCATCAGTTATTTCTAGTTTTTCTGCTACAACAGACATAAATTAAATTTGATGAATAAAATAAAGAACAAGAATGATGAAACGTTAAAAAGTCATAAAAACGTGTCTTTTCGAGCAAAGCGAGAAATCGGTTTTATGCTAAGCACTGATATTATTAAGATCTCTCTCTTCGTTCGAGATGACAAATAAATAATTTAGGAGCTTTTACGCATTCGTCAAGGATATAGACAAAATAAAGAGGATGAAAAGCTTCAATTTAAGGAAGTTTTCATCCTCTCAAAAAGACTTTGAAAGATCTATTTGTTTTTATTGACGTAGGCCATACCAAGTTTAGCGTTGGTCATTTGTGATCCTGACCAGTATGGAACTGCTATATCGGCAAATTCCTTCATAGAAGTATAAACTTTTGCAAAGAATTTATTCTCACTGTTGAGTTTTGCATAGAGTTTCGCTGTTGCTGCCATGTACTCTGTGAAGTAGTCTGCAGGCGTATCATGTAACTGGACTCCATGGTTCTCAGTCAGGTCCTTGAGTGCCTTACCGTTTTCATAAATTCGGTAGGCCATGGACTGCATGAGTGAAGCATTTGCCGCAATCTGCATCGCATTTTGCTGTGCAGGAGTAAGGCTCCTCCAAACATCACCGTTGATGTACATGTCGGCATTCACGACGACTTGATGTAAACCTTGAAGATAATAGTGTTTGAGTACCTTCTGGAATCCGAAGACGCTGTCAGGTTTTGGACAACACCATTCTGCTGCATCGATAACACCTTTTTCCAACGCAGGTAAAATATCACCACCACCCATAGCTACTGCAGCAACACCAATGTCTCTGTAGCTTTGTCCAGGAATTCCTGGAGGTGTGCGGAAGCGGTATTTGCGAAAATCATCCATACTGTTAATTGGTTCTTTGAACCAACCAAGAGCTTCCGGACCTACTGGTTGCAGCATGAGACCTTTGATATTCATCCCCATCTCACCCCATAACTCGTCATAAAGTTGGCTTCCACCACCATACATATACCAAGAGACCCAGGCAATGTTATCAATTCCTAGACCAGCACCAGCAGTAGGTGAACCGAAAAGCATTGCTGCAGGATGATATCCAGACCAATAGTGAGTCCAGGCAAATCCGCCCTCAATCAACCCTTTGTCGACCGCTTCAAGAGTTTCCTTCACACCCACTATGGCACCTGCTGGTAACACCTTGATTTGTACTTCTCCATTAGTGAGATCACTAACATTTTTTGCAAACTGTTTGAGCATCACCACTTCATCTGCCTTAGCTGGAATCACCGATTGCACCCTGATTGTCACCTTTTTTGCCTGAACGGCACCACCGACAAGCAGGAAAATCCCACAAGCTACTCCAATCACTGCTTTTATTGTTTTCCTCATTTCATCTCCTTAGTTTGAGATCATCGTCTAAAAAAGACGATATCGTTGTAAAATAATAGGACAATCCGGCCCCATGCAGGATTCTCCTTTCTTTCCTGCGTGACTATTGAAGAAAACGCAGGCAAAACAAAGATGGCTCTAAATATGTTCAGATCCAAATTTTGTTTTAATTATATTAAAAAAAACCCTCTCAAATAGAAGGTTGTGATAATGAGACTCAATGTCTCATTTCCATTGGTCGAGACAATCTAGCACAAGAAATATTTCTTGTCAAATAATAATTTAAATAAATTTATGCTAAATCATTACTTAACTGTTATTTTTAACTATAATAATAATATTGGGGTTGGGCTTGCTGGGAGATTTTAACAATAAGTAAAAATTAATGTGCTAAGAAGACAAAATTATTCAACAAATGAGTAGTTTCAATCTCGATCATTTTAGTAATAAAATGACTAGTATATTAACTAGATTAAATGGCAGGCGGCAAAGTGGTCTTGGCTCAATTCACGCCATTGGGGAACTTCTTTACGGCAGCGGTCTTCAGCCATGGGACAGCGCGTATGAAATTTACAACCGGGAGGAGGATTGGCTGGGCTGGGGATTTCACCTTCTTATATTTGGGCTTTTATTTTTTCATTCTTTCATCTGGAGCATACTAAAATGTACTTCTATTTTCAAAGCAAAAAAAATAAGTTGCTTCCGTACCCTACCTACAAATAATTGCGTAAACAACCAAAGCCTTCCAACAACATCAAAACCGGATTAAGTAAATCCTCTTAATCGCATATTAGCTAACAAACGATTTTGAACAATTGTGCCAGTATACTATTGTGAGTCACTGATTTTTAAACAAAAATGGCCCTTCAACAGGTTTGACGTTAACAGTGTGTGTGATCAGATTATTTTCAGGAGTCCAGTAATGAAGCTGATAAGCAGGAGCTTCCAGGTAAAATTCTGACTCACGCGTCAGCGTCAAATCAAGAGCTAATTTCATTCCCAAGCTTGGAGCTGTGCTTATTACCGTGCCACACCAACGTGTATTGATTGGCAAATGAATATGACCGCAAATAATTTTTTCAACGTGATCGTGACTTTTAATTACATCGCCTAATAGCTCTTTCCCGATAAAACCGTCCTCATTTGTTTCAAGGACACCACAATTTACAGGTGGGTGATGCATGAAAATAAGAGTCGGCTGGTTCGGCATCTCTTTCAGTTTATCATTAAGCCACTGCGCTTGTCCTGTAGTTATTTCTCCACCTGGATTGCCAGGCATTGTGCTGTCTAATGCAATCAAACGAAGTTCATCATTCTCAATTACATAGTCTATTTTCTTGTCAGCTTCAACAGGGCAAGCGTCCTTACCAAAAGTTGAGCGTAGTAAGTCGCGGTCATCGTGATTTCCAGGGATAACATAAAAAGGTGTTTGGATTTGATCTAGTAAATATGCAGCATGTTTGAATTCTGCTGATTGTCCAGTATTGGTTATGTCTCCCGTGACCAAAACAACGTCCGGCTTGGGATTATGTTGGTTTATGTTAGCGATACATTGCACCAAATTTTCTGCCATTGGCGCAATCCCGTATGTTTTAGTGTCTTTCAGCGGTATGTGAGTATCACTGATTTGTGCGATGAGCATGTCTGATTGTTCTTAAAACTCTAGCTTTCACAGATTTGTCTATTTTTCGGAAAAGTGACAAGCCACGTAATGACCTTCGCTCATTTCACGCCATTGGGGAACTTCTTTACTGCATCGACTTTCTGCTAAAGGGCAGCGCGTACGAAATTTACAGCCTGATGGAGGATTTGTCGGGCTGGGGATTTCACCTTCCAGTTTTTGCACATTTCCACGCTCATCTGGATCAAGTGATGGTATCGCAGATAACAATGCTCTTGTGTAGGGATGGCGGGGATTGTTAAATAAATCACGGGTGGGAGCAGATTCGACAAGCGATCCGAGGTACATCACGGCAACGTGATCACAGATATGAGCTACCACACTCAAGTCATGACTGATAAATAGATAGGTCAACCCTAACTCTTTTTGCAAAGACTTTAATAAGTTGAGAATATCTGCTTGTATTGAGACATCAAGTGCTGCCACACTTTCATCAGCAACTACAAAGTCTGGATTGCAAACTAAGGTGCGGGCAATGGAAATACGTTGTCGCTGACCTCCGGAAAAAGCATGTGGAAAGCGCCGCAGGTGTTCAAGGTTTAGTCTGCATTTTGCCGCAATATCTCGTACCCGCTCATCAGTTTCTTCACGGGTTTTAGTAAGCCCCATGACTTCAAGAGGCTCCGCTATTATATCACGTACTGTCATACGTGGACTAAGTGCGGCATAAGGATCTTGAAAGATCAGCTGTGCAAGCTTTCGGTAGTTTTTCAGGTCCTTTTTCAGCAGACTGCCGACATCATAATGCACATCCGCATCTTCAAAAGTGATCTTGCCTGAAGTGATCGGTGCAGCCCGCAAAATGGCGCGACCAAGAGTGGTTTTACCGGAGCCGGATTCTCCAACAAGTCCGAAAAATTGTCCTGGCATGATGTTGAGTGAGACATCATTGACAGCTCGCAACATTGGAGGTTTACCAAACAAAGTGTGCCCCAGAGGAAATTCTACATTAAGGTTTTCGATCTGAATCAGTGGCGTATCCGTCATGCGGGCTTTCCTGCTGTATCAAGGACGAAACACGAAGACGAATGGCCATGCCCAAGCTCAGTTCGTGTAGGGACTGAGGCATTACAACGATCGGCTATTACTTCAGGACAACGGGTGTGAAAGACACATCCTGGTGGACGCTCCAGTGGACTGGGAATATCACCTTCAACTGGAGTTAAAGGCTGGTCAAGGGCATCAAGTTTGGGAAGTGCTTTGAGCAGGCCCTGCGTGTATGGATGGGCTGGAGATCGCAGGACATCACGTACCGGTCCGCTTTCGACAATTCTCCCCAAATACATGACCGAAACCCTGTCTGCAACTTGCGCAATGACACCAAGATCATGTGTGATAAAAAGAATCCCCATACCGAATTCTGAAACAAGATCTTTCATCAGATCCAGAACCTGAGCCTGAATTGTCACATCAAGGGCAGTGGTTGGTTCATCTGCAATCAGTAGTTTTGGTTTGGTCGAAAGCGCCATCGCAATCATCGCTCTTTGCCGCATTCCTCCGGACAATTCAAAAGCGTATTGGTGAAAACGTTTTCCAGCTTCGTTTATTCCTACCCTCTCAAGCATCTCAACTGAGAGTTCAGCAGCAGTATTTTTTGTCATCGTGGTGTGAATCAACAATTGTTCCACCATGTGGGAACCAATGGTGATTGCCGGAGCAAAACTGGCCATTGGTTCCTGAAAGATCATCGAAATAGCTCCGCCTCTTACTATCACCAGTTCACGTGAACTCTTCAGTGAGAGAACATCTACCTCCTCGGCTTCTAACTTCAGCTTGATGCTGCTTTCCGAACTGTATACTGCATTTGCAGGATTGAGTTGCATCAACGATTTAGCGGTAACGGATTTACCGGAACCTGATTCTCCGACCAAACCAAGCACTTCTCCGGCATTGATTTCAAAGGAAACGTTATCCACTGCAGTGATTCTACCTTCGTCCGTATCAAATTGTAGATTTAGGTTTTCAACGGTCAGTAGGCTCATTATTTGGTGTGTGAATAAGGGTCAGATGCATCGCGCAGGCCGTCTCCGACAAAGACGAAAGCCAAAACAAAAGCAATAAAGAAAATGACTGGTATAAAATACCATTGATAATTCAACAAAACATCTGCTTTGGAAACATTTTGCATCAACGAACCCAATGAGTTAACCGGATCAGTTAAGCCTAAACCAATGAAACTCAGTGCGGTTTCAGAACGAACCACATAAGGGAAGGTAATCATCAAATCAACGATGATATAGCTGGTAAAACTAGGAAGTAAATGTTTGCGAATAACATGACTGGCAGAGGCACCACTCAACTCAGCGGCAAGAACATATTCTTGACTCCTTTCACTCAAGAGATGTGTCCGAATGCGTCGGGCCAGAGTTGGCCAACCTATCAAACCTAGAATTGTAGCGATAAAGAAGAAACGTGTTTCAGCACTCCACTCATCCGGCATAAATGCTGCCAGGGCCATGAAGAGTGGAATCGGAGGAACCGTCCGGATAGCATCGGTAATCATTTGCAGGATTGAATCTATCCAGCCTCCATAATAACCGGCCACACCACCGATTACCAACGCCAATACAAAAGAGAGCAGCACCCCGAGAGTGCCAACCGCTAGCGAAGTATAAATAGCGTGCAAGGTTCTGGAAAAGATATCTTTGCCTGATTTTTCTGTACCGAATAAATGTATTCCCCCCTTGTCCATGCCAAAGAGATGCTTCTTGAAGGTAAGTGTTTTTAGCTCGAAGTCGAATGTGGTTCCGGGTAAGTCAATATTGAGGTCAATAAAACTGTACTCCCAATCATCTACCCACAATTCCAGATAGCGACGTTTTTCACGATTTTCAGTTAAAACCCATCTAAAATTGGTTTTTATTGAGCGTTTTCGTTCGGTTGTATACAAAAATGGTCTAGCTGAAAAACCATTTTCGTCCCAGAATTTTGGAAATTGAGGAGGACCGTTTTCGTAAGATTTATCACGACCGCCCATTGTTGGTTCATATGGAGAAAGAAAAGGAGCAAAGAGTCCAATGAGAATCATGACTGTCAAAGCCCATCCAGCAATCATTGCAGTTCGGTTGCTTTTGAATCGTGACCGAATCAACTGCCCTTGAGATGCAGTGAAATAGCTTTCCTTCAAATCTTGACTGTTTTCTACTGGTTTGGTTTTGCTAAAAATTCCCATAAGTTTATCCGACCAATCCCTGTCTTACTCGCGGGTCCATCAAGGCCAGCATGATGTCGGTCACGAAGTTCACCAACACGATGCTGGCAGTCAAGAGAAAAATAATCGCACCTGCCAGTTGCTGATCATTAGATCGCGCCAGTGCGTCAATCAACAAAGCACCTGCTTCTGTAAGGGTCAAGATCAGGGCAACTACCGGTAGGTCATTGAAAATACGGTTGAGATCGAAACCAAGCGAGTTGATCACTGGTCCCAGCGAGTGTTTTGCCGGATAACGCCAGAGCAATTTGCGTCCGGATATTCCGCGGGCTGAAGCGGCCGTGACATATAGTTTTCCTATTTCATCAAGCATTAAAGCACGTACCGTCTGCATAGCAAATGCTGTGGCAGACCACCCGAGCACAAAAATAGGCAGCCAAGCTCTGGATAAAAAATCCATGAATTTATCTAAAGACCACGCAGCGTCACGAAATTCATTCGAAAATAGTCCAGTCAGTGATTCTTGAAAAAATACAGTGGAAAATAACATAATGATCAGCGCAAGTAAAAAATTAGGCAAAGCAAGGCCTAGATAGCTGATAAAACGGATAAAGTTATTGGTAACTGCATTTGAGGTGGTTGCAGAATAAATGCCGATGGGTATGGCTAAAATATAAGAAAAAATCAGGGCCGCAAGACAAATTCCCAGACTGATCCAAAATTTATCACTCAGCAATTCGTTTATATTGAGACGGAGTATACAGCTATCCCCAAAATCTCCATCAATGAACACATTTCCTACCCAAGTTCCCCAGCGTATTGGAAAAGGTTTATCCAAGCCCAATCGCCGTTCTTCGGCGGCAATGTCTTCAATGGTTATGTTCTGACCTTGAGTATTTTTAAAGGCAAGATAGCGTTCAGCACAGTTTGCAGGTACCAACTCCATCAATGAAAAAACGATCAAAGAGACCACCAACAAGGTGAATAATGAAAGAAATGCTCTTGTAATCGTAAACTGAATGAACTTCAGCATTTTAGGGTCTAAACGGGAAGCAATTTCGAAAAGGAAAAAACCGGGCTATTAATAACCCGGTTTTATAAAATTAATGAGGTCTTACTTATCTAAATACCATTGAGTACCACGATAAGGTAAGTTCCAATAGTACTCGTAAGAGTGCGTCTTGAACTCAGTAACATTTTTCAGACTGTTGTGATGATAAATTGGACCAGTAGCTAACACTGTACCAATAAACAACATATTACCAGTCATATTCTCAACCAGGCGAGCGCCAATCTTATTTGATTTAGCAGTACCTGCCGGTTCAGACTGGAAAGCATTAATATCATCAATCATCTGATAAACATACGCCGGTGGTTTAACACCTTTTGCACCGTTTGAGTCAATGTATTCAGCCCACAACATTCCTGTACGCAGGAAGAAATAGGTCTCAAACGGAGGAACAAACGGAGCGTTGTTTCCTTGTACAATTGGCAGAGGAAGTCCTTTGCGCCACATTCCAACATCAAGTTTGTTGGAGGATTGTGCAGAGCGGAACTCATCTGATGTTACCTCTTTAACTGTAGACTTAACTCCAACGTTAGACCACTGCTGACCAACCAGTTCAACTACTTCACCTGCAATTCCTTGAGTTGCAAACTGAAGGTTAAGAACTAGTTTCTCACCATTTGGTAACTCACGGAAGCCGTCACCATCAACATCTTTTAAACCAACTTCGTCCAGTAATGCCTTGGCTTTAGCAGGATCAAAAGCAGTCAAATGATTTAACCATTTCTTCTCAATAAAGTCTGGAGAAGGTGAAAAACCTACATATTGCTGCGGAACACCTTGTCCAAAGAAAGCAACTTCGTTGATTTCATTACGGTCCATAGCCAGAGACATGGCTTGGCGGAATCGCAAATCACCAAAGACTTTTCGCTTCTCAAGGTTTTCTGAAGTGACATTGAATGTGAAAGTCGGTGCAGCAATTTCAGGTTTCAACTGTACCTTGTATTTACCTGCATCTTGTTTCTCCAACAGAAGAGGCGCCATTGCAAGCTGCAATGTTTGCGACTTAAATGTGACTTCACCGTTGACCAATTTCAGCATTCGAACCTCATTATCGCTGACATAGATCTCATCCTGCTCATTGATGTAAGGCAATTGCTGGCCTTGAGTATCAACCTGGAAGAAGTACGGATTTGCCACCAAGTGACGACCATCAGGAGAATCTGCAACATAGATGTGAGACTCCAAAGTTGGTGTTGTGTCTGCTGGTAACCTACCTGCCAATTTAGGTGTTTTCAACATTGGTGTTGGTGTGTCCATCCAATCGGAATTACCAAAATAAGCTGATAGAACGTCCAAACCATTTTTGTAACCGGCCGCTTTGGCCAGTTTGTCTGCATTCGGATTAAGCTTAGGATCCCATTTGCTCAAGAAATGCTTAGGCTGGAAACCCTGAGCAAATGATGATGCAAAGTGAGACAACAAGCCAGGTTTTGGTGCTGGCAAATCAAAACGAACAGTTTGTGCGTTAACAACTACTACATTCATGCGTTTACCAGCGACTAAAGCATAGTCTTTGGTTTTAGCAATTACATCTTTATTTAGTGCCAAATTATCATACCAGTATTTTACATCTTCTGCAGTGAACGGCGCACCATCAGACCATCTGTGCCCTTTTCGCAGATAGAAGGTCAACTGCGTGAAATCACTGTTCCACTTCCAGCCTTTTGCAACCATTGGGACAATTGTCTGCAGATCATCAGAGTAACGAACCAAATTGACATGACGAACCGACATAAAACCGGCTGTACCAGCTTCAGGTGCATTCGACAAGTTATTATAAGTTCCTCCGAAACGCCCGATAGAATGATAAGGCACAACTACCAAAGGCTCAGAAGGCAGTCGATCTGCGACTGAAGGAACTGAACTTGGGTTACCACGAATTTTACCGTTGAGACTGGCAATGTCCGGATTGCCTTGGAAGCTCATTTTACAACCAGCCAG
>Ga0209249_1002080_pt1 | contig 17179 bp, 15 predicted proteins | sample SaaInlV_200m_DNA_4_FD_184653 | JGI IMG/M metagenome (GOLD analysis project Ga0209249, IMG submission 184653) | Marine microbial communities from expanding oxygen minimum zones in the Saanich Inlet - SI037_S3LV_200m_DNA (SPAdes) (version 2) | ecosystem: Environmental > Aquatic > Marine >...
CAGGTATCGATGTAAAGGTTCTGGTGACGGCGCGCCAAAGCGACCATCTCATTAACCCAGGGCCAGCCGCCGCAGGTGGCGATGATCTTTAGATGGGGAAACGCCCTGGCGACAGCATCGATGTACCTTGGATGCCCGATATCCCAGCGCATATCCGTGTTGAAATTCATTGACGTGTAGATAACCACTGGAATCTGTAATTCTTGCGTTTTGGCATAGATGGGGAAGAACCGAGGATCATCTGCTTCCATGTTTAAATGCAAGGCGGAGGCATACACGGCGGAAAAACCAAGTTCTTTGATCGCGTGCTCCACATTCTTAGCCGGGTCTCCCTCGTTAGGATCAATAATGATTAACCCTTTCAGCCGATCGGGGTATCTGGCTATCAGATTCGCTGTACGTTGCGTGTCTTGCGACAGGATCAATCCGCTTTCGACGTCAGCTTCATCCAACTGATTAAAATAGTCCTCCAGGCTTATGGACAGCGGTTCGGCGATTTCAGCCAATTCGTCTTCGGCCCCCCTTTGGATTAATGTTTCCGTTTTCAACTGAAGCTCTTCCAGACTCATCCCCAGGTTACCGGCCAATCGGGGACCGTATATGTTCCGATAGTTGGCAATCCCGTTGCTGCTGGAACTGGCAAACATCATTTTCAGTTTGTCGACCGCGTCTTTTCGTGAAGACGGAAAAGGAAGGCGTAAATCAATCACTTGTTCCACGGTAAAGCCCTCTTAAACATTTTGATTGCCGTTGTAAACGACGAGGTTAACAATTCAACCGATTACAGTTCTTTTATATCGTTTACAAATTAGTAAAAACAGCCCGGTGTCCAGTTATGCCAGGCTCAATCCAGTATCCATCGTTATTTCAACGAAACCGTTAAACAACAAGGTATTCAACGACCACAAAATATAAAATATATTAACCCCTCAATAGGTCACATGCCTGGCAGAAAATGGTGCCCATCTGTCAAACCAGGGGCGTGCTTCTTCCAGTTCATAGGCCAGTTCATAAAGGGTTCTATCATCCCCGGGTTTGGCAGAAAAATGGCTGCCGATGGGCAGGCCAGTCGTTTTCGACCAGGAAAGCGGCACCGACATGGCAGGCGCTCCCAGCATATTCGCCATCGGTGTATAGCTCATTATCGTTTCCATTGCCTCGCGGTTGTCATGGTATGACCGATCCGGAGAGATAACGCCGATCTTCGGGGGTCCTTCCGGCGTTACCGGCGTCAGCCAGACATCAAACCGTTTATGGAATTCTGCCATTCTGACTGACAGTTCTTCTACATATACCTCTGCTTTTTGACGATCTGCATCCGTATATTTTTCCGCTTCCCGAATGAGCGAGACGCTACTATAGGTCAATAAACCCGAGTCTTCGGCCGGTTTTCCGGTCAACCTTTCAAAGGGCTTCAGGGCGCCCTTGAACTTGGCGCTGAACAGAATGGCATAGGCTCTGAAATACGCCTCTCCATGTACTGGATTTTCAACAGGAATAACCGTGTGCCCGAGGGCCTCGCAAAGGGAAGCGACATCCTCTGTGGCTGCCTTGATATCTCCTGCCGGCTCACTACCAAAGATGTTTCTTGTGGTCAATCCGATTCGCAGGCGGCGGCTGGATGGCCCCTCGATTCGCCCCACAACCGGATAAAAAGCCTTCTGAGAACGGTCTTCGGTTACAGCAAAGAGTGCGGCACTGTCTCTCACGCTTCTGCCAATCGTCTGATGGGTGCGAAAAAATGATCTACACCTTCCGGTTCACCGCTGACCATCCGATATCGACTGGGCTTCATCCCAAGGGTACCACACCAGGAAGACGGCATTCGATTGGATCCGCCCCCATCTGTACCATGAACAAGCGGCGTGTATCCGGCAGCGACCGCTGCCGCTGAACCACCGCTGGATCCTCCGGGTGTGCGGGTCACATCCCAGGGGTTTCGTGTCGGACCAAAGGCCTGGTTATCGGTCACAACCGTTGACGCAAACTCCGGCAGGTTTGTCATCCCGACAAGATTCAAACCAGCATCTTCCATAGCCTGGACATAGTCAGCGGAAGTCTGGCAAACGTTAGTCAAATTAGAGACTGAACCGTCGGTTCGCCGAACTCCGGCGCAATCGATGAAGTCCTTCAACATGGTGGGAACTCCGGCGAAAACACTATCAACGGAGATTCGGTCCGCCTTTTCCAGGGCCCGCTCAATGGTGAGGGTCGTCATGGCATTGATGGTGCCGTCCAGCGCCTCGATGCGACGGGCTGTCACTTCAACCAGCTCCCGGGGCGTTACCTCGCCTTTGCGGACCAGTTCTGCCAGGCCCAGCGCGTCATAATTGAGTAGTTCGTCTGTCATATCAGTTCTCGATTTTTCATATAACCTTCATGCGATCGTAGCAGTTGCCAGTCAGGTTATCCTGATCGGTTGTCAGTTCTCTCTTGATCACTTTGCCCACCGAGGTTAGCGGAAAGGTCTTTCGGTACTTGATGTAACGCGGGATTTTGAATTCAGCGATTTTTCCTTTGCAGAATTCGATAATCTCCTCTGGCGTAATCGTTTCAGGTGTTTCACCTTCCAGCGGAACGATATAGGCCTTAACCTCTTCATTCCGGCTTTCATCCGGCACCGCTACGACGGCAGCGTTTGCAACTTTGGGGTGGCTTTTAAGGATATTTTCGACTTCGTTGGCCGAAATGTTTTCGCCACTCCGCTTGATCATTTCCTTTTTCCGGCCGACGATATAGTAGTAACCGCCTTCATCGACCCGAAAGAGATCGCCGGTATACAGCCAGCCATCGACCAGGGTCTCGGCAGTGGCTTTCGGATTCTTATAGTAACCGGTCATCATACCGGGGCCCTTGAGCAACAGTTCGCCTATTTCTCCCTGGGGGACGTCGTTGCCCATGTCGTCCACGATCCGTGCCTCCCGGAGTTCAGACAGTTGCCCCACACTCCCCGACCCCGACATTTTGGCATCCTCAATGGAAATGGCGGTTGCCGGACCCGATTCTGTCATACCATACCCGGCACGCAGAGGAACCTTGAATCGTTCTTCAAACAGCCGCTGAAGTTCGTGTGGAAATTGCCCGAACATCATAAATTTCAGTTTATGCTGCCGGTCAAGGGGGGATTCAGGTTGTTTGAAGGTCCAGGCTGCCATGGTGGCAAAGCAGATGGTCACGCCGTACTTACGAATCCATTTCATAAAGTTGGAGGCACTGTATTTCTTTCCAACTACCATGGCGCCGCCGGCGGAGATACACATCATCAATTCCCACTGGGTATCGATGTAATAAAAGGGGGCAACACCCAAAAAAACGTCCGCTTCGGTCATGGTCATCTGTTTGGCGGCAGACTGGCCAAAGATCAGCCAATATTCATGAGTCAGCAGGCAGCCCTTGGGAAACCCTGTAGTGCCGGATGTATACTGAATGTTCAGGATATCATCCAGTGCCACTTCAAGTGGGGTAAAATCGTCGGAAGCCGTTTTCGCCAGTTTCGACAATAGTTGACCTTCAGATGCGCCCGGCTCGCCCGAGAGAAAAACATTCCGGATAGCAGGTGTTTTTTCAGCAATTTTATTGAAGACCGGTAAATAATCTGAATGAATCACCAGGGCGCAGGCATCGGAATTGTCCAGCACATATTCCATGTCTTGAGCCTGATACGCTATATTTAGCGGGACCGCCACGGCTCCCAGCTTTGCCAGCGCCAGCCAGGTTAACGGATAATCGGGACAATTCGGCAGCATTAATGCGACATGATCACCCTGCCTGATACCCTTGCCCTGCAGCATATTCGCATAGCGGTTGATCTGCCGGTTAAGCTCCGCATAGGTGAAGGAGAGGTCTTCCTCAATAAAATGAATGGCTGTCTTGCTGCCATATCTGGCTGTAGCCTCCTCCAACAGAATCCCGACGTTTTTTGCTAATCCTGAAACTGGCATTTTTTCTCCTGAATACCGATACATAATTCAATGTCATTTACTGACGATGCAGACTGCCCCTTTTTTTTATTTTTTGCTATGACGTTCACCGCACCAGAAACATGGAAACGGATGGTACCAATGACACAAAAACCAATACGGCCAGCATCAGGGCAATAAATGGCAGCACCCCCCTTGCAATCAACCAGAATTTCTCCTTGAAGGCGGTCATGGCGACAATAATGTTAAAGCCTACGGGCGGGGTCAAAAATCCGATCTCCAGGTTCAACACCATGATTACCCCCAGATGCACCGGTTCGATCCCATAAGCCACTGCTGCAGGCAACAGCACAGGAGCCAGGATCAAGATGGCAGAGATAATATCCATGAAACAACCAACTATTAACAACAGAATATTCAAGCCCAGGATAAACATGATCCGGTTATCAACCACGGAGGTCATCCAGTTAGCCACCATGTCCGGAACCTGCTGGGTGGCCAACAGGATGTTAAGGCTCATGGCAATAGCCACCAGGGGAAATAGGGTCCCAAACATCTGGGTCGTCGAAACGGCCGTATCGTAGAGGTCTTTGAGCGTCACTTCCTTGTGCACAAAAAGCTCAATCACGATTGAATAGAAAAGAGCGACCGCTGCTGCTTCCGTCGGCGTAAAAAATCCGGAATAGATCCCACCCAGCAGGATAATCGGCATCAGCATGGACCAGATGCCGGATCTAAATGCGGACTTGATTCGCACAAGATCCCAGGGCTTACTCGGCAGGCGGCGATTGGCGAACAAGGAATAACCACTCAGCACAATGGTCAGTAGAATCCCTGGAATAACCCCGGCGATAAACAGCTCCACCACCGACGTCTCAGTCACAATACCATAAAGAATCATGGGAATGGATGGCGGGATGACAATTCCCAGTGTCCCGCCGGATGTGACGGCACCAAGAGCGAACTTTTTTGAATATCCCTCCTTGAGCAGAGCTGGATACATGATCGTTCCGATGGCCAACAGGGTCACAGGTGAAGACCCGGAGATGGCTGCAAAGACCGCACATGACAAAATGGTTGTGACCGCCAGCCCCCCGGGCAGCGGGGAGGTCAACGATTTGATCACCTCAATCAGACGTTCCGCAATGGCCCCCCGGGTCATAACGCTCCCGCAGAGGATAAACAGCGGCAATGCCAGAAAGACCTCTTTGTCCGCGGCAATATACATGTCCTCGATGATATACTCCAGCACGCCATCGCCATAAACAAGATGGATATACGCTGCCACCACCATAAGAATGGCAACAAGGTTCTGGCGTAGAACCAGCAACAGAACTATAATTGCGGACAGCAGCAGTAAGCTCATTTTTCCTCCTCATTAGCTGGGCTCAGATTGGGAAAAAGGGCAAACAGCAGATAGCGCAAGGTTGTTGAAAAAAATGCGTATGGTATAACAATCTGAATAGGCCAGAGCGCCCAATCCAGCACCGGAGCGGTGTCGCCCATCACGAAGCCGGTGTGCCAGAACAAAACAGCATAATATCCGGCCCCCGCAAATATGGCGCTGGTTACCAGGTTAGAGACTCGGTTGATGCCGGGATTCCATGCAGCAGGGAACCAGTTGTCAGCCACCCGCGGCCGCATATGTGAACCTGCAGCAGCAGCCAGTCCAACGCCCAGAAATCCGGCAATGATGGACATGTATACGGCGAATCGCTGGGTTCCCAACACCGGAGAACTGAATATCTCCCGGAAAACCACATCGGCTAGTACGGTAACGGCCAGCACTCCATATGCGAAAGCCGCCACAAAAGCCTCCAGCTGATACAGCCGCTTCAAAAAAGATCCTGCACCACTCATATGCATTCCCCTACTTTTTGCAAGAAGCTTTGCCGTCCTGGATCATAGCCCAGACACGCTCCGACTGACCACCCACCATGTCAACAATTTTCTGTTGCTGGGGTACAACTGCATCCAGCCATTGCTGCAGTTCTTCCGGAGTCAGGTGATGAACCGGGCCGCCTGCCTTCTCATACTTTGCCGCCATCATTGTATCCAGGCCTCGAATCTGCTTTCTGAACCCGCTAATGGGTTCCTGAGAGTCCATGAACTGTTTCTGCTGTTCTGAGGTGAACCGGTTCCAGGCTTTTAAACTCATCAGCATGAAACCCGGTTGCCTGCTGTGCTCGGTCAGTGTCAGGTAAGGCGCCAACTTCGGTAACCCCATGAATACATAAAAAGTCGGAGTTAAATCTCCCCCGTTGACCATACCTGTCTGTATTGCCGCGTGAAACTCCGAAAATGGGAGAGGCACCGGATTTGCGCCAACCGCTTGCCACATGAGTACTGAAAATTTTGACTGGTTGATACGAAGTTTCCAGTCTTTGGCGTCAGCAGGTGTCCTGATGGGCTTAGTGGAAAAGGTACTGTAGGTTCCTGTTTCGCTGTAGGCGATCAATTTTAAGCCTTTCTTCCGGAACATTTCTTCGAAGAGTGGCGCCAGATGGTTATCCAGAACACAGTCATATTGATTATTACTCTCAAACAAAAAAGGGGTTCCCAGAAGTGCCAGCTCAGGAATTATGGATGAAGCACCGGCCAGGGCAAATCCACCCATATCAATACGTCCCCTGGCGACCTGCTTGATCACGTCCAGTTCAGCTCCCAGTTTCGAACTCATATAGGGCGTAACCTTGACACTTCCATTCGTGTTTTTCTCAATCGCCTTTGATATCCGGAGTATTTGCTGTCCCCAGGGGTCTTTTTCGGACGACATGGTTGCATATTTCAGGTTGAAATTCTTGGCAAATGCTCCGTTGGAAGCGATGAAAACGAATGCCAAGCTGATCATAATGGTCAAAACTTTTTTCATCTTTTTCTCCTTCATCAATGCCCGAAAAGCATCTAATTGTCAGGAATGAATAACACTGAACCACAAGCATCCAACAAACACAGGTCTTTCTGCCTCGTTTTTCAGTAAAAATCCGAGACAAAGACTGAGGGTTGTTGACACTCAGGCAAAAAAAAACTATTTGTGCGAACGATTTATCCTGCATCGACTATTTCTCCATTTAATAGCATTACCGAAAAGGAGAAATCGTAAACCATTGGATCTTTCACAGACAAAACAATGCTGATGCCGCTAAATTGTCTGCTGATTAATATTAGCACAAATAATCTAACTCAACTTTCCCAGCAAAGAATTACTGAAAAAGCAAGTTTAGTTCATTGAAATAATTAAATATAGATTGAAGGGCCTCCCTCGATGGTGTATTTTGGATATACCGAATATTCAAAAACCCCAAAAAAGGAGACCCCCATGGATCGTGACGATGTCAGAGCCAGAGAAGCTTTAGGGACGATTTCCCGGTTATTCAAGGAATTCAAGATAGGCAGCTTACTCAATCTATCTAACATCAATCAGACCAAAGGTGCCAGCCCTTTGGAGATTTTTTCCATCGTTTTCAATCTGTGTTTTACGGGCAAAAACCTTTTTGAAGGCGTCATCAGAAATAAGGCCATCAGACTCAACAAACGACATATTTACGGTTTTCTGAATAACCCGTTCTTCAATTGGCGAAAACTCCTTTTTCTGTTTTCGATCCGTATATATCAGGCTTTTAGAGATCTAACATCGAATCCAGATGAAGAGGTACTAATCGTCGATGATTCAACGTACGACCGAAGCCGTTCAAAATTTGTTGAACTGCTAGCCAAAGTGTTTGATCACAACTCCAATACGTTCATCAAAGGGTTTCGTTGCCTTACCCTGGGTTGGTCAGATGGCAATAGCTTTCTGGGGTTGGACTTTGCCTTGCTGTCATCGAGTCAGACCGAAAATCGCTACTGCGAAGCTGATGGCTGTATCGACAAACGATCCTGCGGCGGTATCCGCAGAAAAGAAGCTGTCCAGAAAGCCACTGAGCTGCTTCCTCAAATGGTTAATCGTGCTCTGACTCTTACCAGGGTTCGGGCGAAACGACTGCTGCTGGATAGCTGGTTCAGCTACCCTAAAGTTATCAACGAATTACTGGATCACATTGATGTGATCTGCATGGTGAAAAATCATGCCAATGTCTATTACCGGTACAATGGGAGGCAATACAGACTTTCTCAATTGTACAATGCCTTATTGAAACGCCGAGGCAGGGCGGTTGTTAAAGCATCGGTCATTGTCGAGACGAAATACGGTGATCCTGTCAGGCTCGTATTCGTCAAAGCCGACAATGCCCGTGGCTGGTTGGCTTTGCTCAGTACGGATCTGCTACTTGAAGAAACTGAAATCATCAGGCTATATGGAAAACGCTGGGATATCGAGGTCTTCTTTAAAATGTGCAAGCAGCATCTCAAACTGGTAAAAGAGGTCCAACTCCGTAATTTTGACGGTTTAATCGCTCATACAACGGTTGTCATGATGCGATACAACCTGCTCTCGTATGAACGGCGCATGAATGTCGATCTCAGATCGTATAGCGATGTTTTCAGAGAATTCTTCGATGAACTGGCAAACCTGAGCTTCATCGATGCATTGTCCCGAATACTAATGTCTGCTATTGAGCAGATCCGGAAATCGAAACAGCTTTCTGAAAGCATCATTGGTAGTATTTTCGATATTATTATGTCATCTACGATTCGATACTTTAACTTGGGGCCACGTCAGCCCTTGCTTTGTTGATTTATCGAGTCTCAACATCAACTGGGAAAGTTGAGTAATCTAATGTTCGGCAATTGCGGTGGGTTGCGAATTAATGACTTTTCGTTGCACGGCACCATCAACGTTTGGAATTTATTGCGAACCTATATTATGCAGATCAAGATTCTGATCGAATGCCGGTGAAAGGAATGCAGAGCAATAAGGCCCTACAGTCCTCTGAAATACTGCACGCCAGCACCTTGAGTAGTTGTGGTCTATAAGCCACACAGCATCTCATACAACCTCATCAACCAGACCAAAAATGGGGTCTTGATAATAGAATTCAAATCTGTTTTCCAGGCGTGAATAACCAAAATTTTTCCAAAACGCACAGCCCATTTTATAGGGATATAAAAAGCACTACCAGTAACCTCCGGGACACACGTATCTTCAAACAAAAATTCTAATAGATAGAGGAATAGCAATGATTTTATGAGCTTACAGCAAGAAAAACCGGTGATATGAAAGGGATACGGAGTCGAATGGTGGATTAAATCCTTTTTCTATGTTTACTGGGCCTGGCGGGTGGGGGTTGGGCCAGATTGGATTTTTTATAAATTCCCCTTTCACCCCTTTTAAGGATTACTCTTAGATCAAGGTAGGATCGGTTTGAAGAAGATCGACTACAAAAAATAATTTGGATTTCTATCTCTCCAAAGATAAAAATACTTTGGGGTGATCGTTAGCTACACGAAGTAAGGCTCGTGCAGGACCGTTCGGTTTTCTCCTACCTTGCTCCCATTCCTGCAGGGTTCTTTTGCGTACACCTAACAGCGCAGAAAAATTTTCCTGTGATAAGGAAAGTTTATCTCTTATATCTTTCGCATTGGGAGGGTCCTTTAGTTTTCTAGTAACCAACTGAACCTTACCTTTTTTGAAAGACTTTATTTCGTTTAGTCCTTCAAGAATTTCTGCTCCGATGTCTCTTTTTTCCATTGCTTTATCTGTTCTTTTATAGCTTTTAACGCCTTCTCCGGCAGATCGATCATTTCGCTCTTCCGATAAATAGTGAAAAGCAAGATTTCATTTTCACCGGAATGAAAATAGTAGATAACCCTTGAACCACCACTTTTCCCTTTGCCAGTCTCCGTAGCCCATCGAACTTTTCGAACACCACCATCTTTCGGATAATACTTCCGGAATCCGGATGTTCGTTTAAGTGCTCCTGAAACTCTCTATATTCTTCTTCAGTAAAATATTCGTATACTATACATGGAAAAATGCTGGTTTCGATAAATTCCATAATCGAAATATACGTCAAAGCCGTTTATTTATCAAGGCATCATCCCGTGTTTATCGCTCATCATATTTCTGGCCAGCAGTATCTGACTTGCCATTTTTCCGTCCGCGTGACCGATCCATTTGAGGTGTCCACATAGCATCAGGTAGACACCATATTATAGTCTTAGGCTGATTTGAACAAATGAATTGGCCAGATGACGATCACTTAACTCCGGGTCGGCCTTTAACTGCACAGAGGGAATTGTCGTCGCGTTGGATAGTCGGCTGATAAGCGGGGTACTCCACTTTCAGAGCGCTCACCTTGTCCCTACGGATTTTGAAGTGAGATTGGATTGTATTTTTGCTGGAATCGATGTAATTTAAAAAACCAATTGAATCAACTAAGAAAACTGCTTGAGATCTTGGGAAAATTCGGATACAAACTGAAAATCGGGTTTAAAGCATACGCCAATCAATGATCGTGGCTAGCGGAGTGAGTGCTCCATTACCGCTTCACTTCCGCACCATATCGAAATCTCCCCTGCGAGCAGAAGAAATCATTCGAAGGTTGAAACACCTGTAATAACAGCATAGTCAGTACCCTCCTGCATATATAGAATTGACTTTATATCTTCCCGATATTTATTATCATCCAAAAAACATCTTATTAACTGCCTATCTATATCTATCCTGGCATTAGCAGTATTCACGATCTTATAAAACCCTTACTCACTTGTAATTCAAAAGATTTAACAGCTCAACCCTTTGAGGTATAACGAATTCGTTCGTCCAATTCTTTTCTGGATTTGAAATGGAAATTAGCAGTTTGATACAAAAACTACCTGAGCATATTGAATTATTTCTGGATATCTGGGCGCGACGGACACGAGAAGCTGGATATTACAAATACACAACAGCTAAACGTGAAGATTGCATTCGTTCATTCTGGGGCGTATTAACTCCTATACTGGATTATTTAAAGAGTAACAAGAATTTGCCTCCTTTTGATAAGTTCATTACAGGTTAAGAAAAATGGACAGTGACCCTCAACGAATTTGCTCGCAGGCACCGATCCAGGGGAATCAGCCTGGGGGATTCTCTTGGCAATTATAAAGCTTTGATCCATTCTCTTGAAGAACTGATTCTCAATATGGACGAAACAGCAGAAGAAAAACTGGCTGCAATAAACATGTTAAGAAGATGGTCGGATGGGATGAGTATCCAGACTATTTCGGATTGGACCGTAATGGGCCAGTTCGAGGCCATCACCAGGCTGGCTGAGACGAATAGAGAATTGACTTTAGAGAAAAACAAATATGAGAACATTCTTGAAGCGACTTCCGACCTTGTCCTGGTGACAGATCCCAACGGAGATATAACTGAAGCGAATTCTGCAGCCAAAGTGATTTTAAAAAAGGATATAAATATTATTGGTCAGCCTTTAGGCAAACTACTTGAGCTTGACGATCAATCTATTGAGTCCATTTTGGATTTCTACCAGGTAAACCAACATCACGAGATCAGTCTCAACAAAGGGCTAACCACCTATTCACTTCGTATCATCCCCTCGCAAACAGTCAGCCTGACTTCAAGAGGATATATGGTTTTACTATCAGATATCAGCATGCTAACCGGGCAGAGAGAGTCCCTCAAAAAAGAAGTAACGGAATATACGACGGCATTGGCTGATTCCGAGAAACAGTTTATGACCCTGTTTCAGAACGCTGCAGAAAGCATTTTACTGGTTAACGAAAAATTTGTAGTGGTGGAATCAAATCAGCGTTCCAGTAAGATATTCGATTTTCCATATGAAAGAATAATCAGCACCAGTTTTTTCGATTTATGCGATGACGACAGGCTGGAAGAATTCAAGCAGTCTGTAAAAAACCTGGAAACAGGCCAGAATTGGGAAGGGGAACTAACCGGCAAGCGAAGTGATGAGACCAGTTTCCCAATGGTAATAACCACCAGTCGAATTGAGCTCGAAACAGGGCCGGTATTTATGATTTTGGTGAAGGACATTTCGAAACGAAAAGACCTTGAAAACAATTTGATTCACGAAAGAAATCAGGCCCAGGAAATGAACATTACTTTGCGTAATGTGTTGGGTAGTATCAAGGATGAGAATTTCGAACAAAGCGAGGAGATGTCAGATAAAGTTAAAACCTCAATTCTACCTACATTGGACAAGATAGAAAACGAGTCTAATCTGAAGGTCCGTAGCAGCTATCTTAATAGCATTAAGGAACAATTGGTGCGAATATGTGGAGAATCGTCCGACGAAAGTGGTAATATTCATCTGTACAAACCGACGCCCTCCGAATTGAGGGTTTGCCAGAATATAAAAGACGGCTATTCGACCAAAGAAATAGCCGAAAAGATGGGATTGTCCATTGATACAATTCAGACTCATCGGAAGAATATTCGAAAAAAACTATGAAAAATATAAAAATACTTATTGTTGATGATGAAGAGTCCGTTCGAGATGCGTATCGTTCTGTTTTCAAGCAGATGAATGGGCGGAGTCTTGTGGAACAGGAGCTGAAATCCGATGCGGATGCGTTGTTCGGCGTTCAATCGGCTGGCTGTGATGAATCCGTCGATCGGTTTCAGGTGGTTCTCCATACCGCAGAAGAAGGTGAAGAGGGCATAAAGGTAGTTAAGGAGTCAATAAAGGACGGATTCCCATTTTCGGTAGCATTTATCGACATGCGGATGCCTGGCGGTATGGACGGATTGGAAACAGCACATCACATTCTGGCGATCGACAGTCGCATTGAACTGGTTTTTGTCACGGCGTATTCTGACTACACCCTCGAAGAAATCGGTCGTTTCATCGGCAAATCTCGTTTTTTCATTCTGAAAAAGCCGTTCGATGTCCAGGAGATCATGCAGATGGCAGAGACCCTTGCCCTACGCTGGGAAACCGAACGTGAGCGTGAATTACTGGAATACGAAAAAGAGCAGTTTATCCGAAATATGTCTCACGAAGTCAGGCAGCCGATCCATATCATTAGCAACGCCTGCAACGCGCTCTTATCACATCAGCCTAGCAGTACACAGCGTGATAAATTCATTAATTATATCAATCAAGAAACACAGCGGTTGATGCGGTTGCTTGAAAACCTCAAGGACATCAACCAAATGGATTCTTCAAACGATCAGCAGCGGTTTGAGAAGGTGAATGTCGACCTCCTGTGTCGAAAAGTTGTTGAACTATTGTCTGCCGATGCTGAAAAGAAGGGGATCAATTTGATATTACAAAGTGAAGTTGAGACCAACTGTGTGCTTGCCGATACGGACAAACTGATGCAGGTTCTGGTGAACCTGACCGTTAACGCCATTAAATATACTGAAAATGGAAGCATTCGGCTGTATCTCCTCGAGGTTGACGGCAGTGTGGAAATTGCAGTTGAAGATACTGGATGCGGGATAACGCCGGAAGAGCAGGACAAGATTTTCAAAAGATTCTACAGGTGCCGCAGCACATCCTCATTGACGCGGGGATACGGACTGGGATTAAGCATATCGCAGGAAATTGTTCGCAGATTCGGCAGTGAAATCAAAGTGTCCAGTTCTCCAGGCAAGGGCAGTCGTTTCAGTTTTAAAATGCAAAGTATCCCTTGTGTTTAGATTCGTCAAGAATGGCGTTGCCAGGGGTGCACCAAATAGTCTCGGGAATGATCAGTCAACCATTGAACTCATTGTCGGCAGGTATACATACCTGCCTCCGAGGACGGTCGTTGACTTCGCCGTCCTGGATTCGTTTAATCACTCCCAATCCGTTCAATCTTGGGTTTGTGGTGAGTAAGTCAACGAATCTCCGTGAGCGCAGGCCTGTTATGGCTTAGCGCAATTAGCCGAATTTCGGCGTGTGTCTACAACCTGTGTTCGACAGTCATAGACAAACAAATCGTCGAATATAACTAAAAATCAGATAATTGCTGGTTTTGCCATAATTGGCGTTGTGCCTATGGTTTTAGGCCGATAATTCGACTTTCAGTACCCGTTTCGGTGGTTTAATACTTAGTTTTTTCAGAATTTTGCGCTGATTGGGCGTGGTCTCGGTATGCTGTAGAATACGCCCGTTTTTGTCAAAAAAATCTATCAAATGCAGGCGCTGCATTTCGCTTCGGATTCTCGGCCAGGTAGTACCGATTTCAACCTCGGCAATGCGAATCATGAGAAGTGCCAGCCAGCATAGAAGTACATGAGAGCGAATACGGTCATCTTTGGCATGATAGACAGGTCTCAGGCTGAGAGTAGATTTCATGGTCCTGAAGGCGCGTTCCACTTCCATCAGCTGTTTATAGCCCAGGGCAATGTCTTCAGCCGTTAGGTGGCTGTCACTGGTGGACAGCAGGTACTTGCCGTCCAGTTTCTCTTGCTGTTTGACCTTGGCCAGGTCGATTTTGAGCTTGCCACTCTTGAGTTCTTTGACATAGCGACCCATGGACTGGTGCAACAGCACCTTACACTGGGACTTGGTTTTGCCTTTGCCGTTGAGAATATTGAGTTCGCATTCCAGCCGTTCAAGTGTCCGTTCCCGGTTGATTCGATCAAGTTTGGCTTCTTCCGGGTTGCAGGCTATGACATAACGGGTTTTTCCAGTACCTTCACCGGCGAAGACCTCTTTGATATGAAGGTTGTCGGTGACGACTTTGAATCGTCCCGGCTGTGACAACGCTTTTTCATTAAGGTGATTGCCTGTCAGTTTTTCGCCCAGGATGTACTGACCACCGGCACGCTGCAGGACACGCTTGTTGGCCTCACTGGTCATGCCGCGGTCCATGGCCCAGACAACCCGGCCCAGATTCCAGTCGTTCAGGTCTTTTTGCACCTGATCAACACATTGGGAGTCATGCTGATTGCCGGGCAGTACCCAACAGCGAACCGGGATACCTTCACGGGTGACAGCCAGTCCGATGGTTACCTGGGGCAGGTCTTCCCGTTTGTGCTTGGATTTACCGTATGCTTTCAATTCCGAGGTACCTGATTCATCGGTTTCGAAATAGGTATTGGTGGTATCAAAGAAAATCAGGTCTACCGTCAGATTCAACAGATTGGCAGTCGACCAGAATACTGTTTCCTGGATCTGTTCGACATGTTCTAAAAGAAAGTCCATGGCCCGATAGAAATGCTGTACCTGAAGGGGCTCTTCATTGCCCAGCCAGACATCTTCTGCGGCCCACTGTTCGATAGCCAGCTTTGAAGAGGGAGATAGAGCCCTGTTTGCAATCATGGCGAAGATCGCTTCTTTGACCGGTGCTTCAAACGACCGTTCGGACAACATCTTATCGAGGCACTGATCGATGTTTAGCTTTTTCCAAAGGGCACGCATAAGATAGGCGCCACCAGCTGCTTTGCTGCTGGTAAACTTCAGATCGTCATACTGATACTCGATCCCGATGACATCCTCGGGGTCTAAAAAGCGACTGAGGCTTTTAACCAGCCGCCGCAGGCCATCGATATTCAGATCTTCGCGGCGACCGAAGGAATGTATCACCTGAGCCTGGGCAAAGCCCTTTTCCTTGTTCCAGACGTTATGGGCCAGCTGGACATATTCGACGGTGGATCCGTCTTTGTTTTTTCGTTTGATTGTTCGAATATACATGCCTATATAAAAAGCATGTATTTGCAACATTGTCAAGAGCAAAAACATAAAACGTGTGCCTATGAATTTTCAAATCTTGAAAAATCCGAGTCTGTCAAAATATAAAAATGTCGTGATCGTTACTGCTCTAGCCGGTACATTTTTATATTATCGAATCTAACAAGAGGGCAGTCGAGAGTTGAAATGACCAGATCAGCACGATTATCTTCTTGATACTCATAACAGGTCCTCATGATACGTTGAGTTCATCCAGGGTCGAAAATTCAGGCCGGTTTTCTGGTTTAATGCTGAATAAAGGACATATCTGTTCATATTTGAAAAGTTCATCTTCAGGGCATAACCTTTTCATTGCTTTTTACTTTATCGGTGTTTATTCTATTGTTCTGTTATATAAATGGTTTCAACTGATTTTTGATAAAGCGGGATATCTGGCACACAATCTGAAGGAATAATTAGAATCCGATCCAAGGGAAAACACAACAATCGACGAAACAGGACTTTGTCATCAAAGTCGTCATTTATTCTAACATTGAAAACCCCGTCCTCTGGGCGGGGTCAGAGTCCAAAGGCTTTGCCATTTGGACGACTCAATGATATTTCCTTGTGTTGAGTTGTTCCCGCAACATCAACAAAGGAGAAACATCATGAGTCGCTTTAGAAAATTATCACACACTATATGGCATTGCCAATACCACATCGTTTGGGTTCCAAAATACCGGTTGAGAATTCTCACAGGTAAGGTTGCCACAGAAGTGGCAAAATGCATAAGAGCATTCTCAGAACAATTAAAGTGTGAAGTCGTTGAATTAAATATTCAATTAGATCATGTGCACTTGCTGGTTCTTGTTCCACCAAAAGTGTCAATATCCAGTTACATGGGTACTGTGAAAGGAAGAACGGCAATTCGTGTTTTCAATAAATTTAGAGATCTTAAAAAAAAACATATTGGGGGAATCATTTTTGGGCGGAAGGCTACTGTGTTGATACAGTTGGGATAGATGCTGAAATGATTCGCAAATATGTAAAACATCAAGAGACAAAAGAAAAACGAACAGAATCCAATCAATAACCAATTCGAAGAATGGGAGCAGCTCTCTTTGTCCCTTTCAGGGGCAAAGCATTTTATCCCCTTCTAGGGGTTATACCTAATACCGTGCCCTCTGGGTGCGGTTGTTTATTTCCTGGAAAACATCAGGCATGGGTCGGCAGAAGAGAAAATTTATGTCAAAGACTCAGCTATTCATCTGTGATGATTTGTCACAATCTGATGATCCGCAGCGATACCATCTGATTAATGCGATTGCCGGGCGGGAGATTCCATTGACAATCCTGTCGGAATCTGAAAACGACAGGAAAACAATCAAGCGTGTCAACCGGCGGCATCGGCTGCAGACCTATCTTGAGTATTTGGAGGAATTGGGCCCGCACCTGATCCATGTATCCAGTCTTCGCTGCGGGGCGGAAATCTGCCTGGCGGCCAGGCAGTCGCTGGGAATTCCGTTCGTTTACTACCTGTTCAGATCCGATTTATACCGCTGGGGCAGCAGACGGCACACGGTAACGACCCTGCAAAAGCTTTGTCAGGAAGCAGATGCGGTAATTGTTGATTATGCTGAAACAAAATCCGTTTTGGACATATTTGGTATTCCACATCTGCGAACCTTGATTGCGGGCCCCCTGGTGCCGGATTCCCTTTTTCAGCAACGGAATTTAGATCAGCTGGTACGATCA